>Ga0335085_10002793_pt1 | contig 31785 bp, 27 predicted proteins | sample Lox_Sample_45_FD_206712 | JGI IMG/M metagenome (GOLD analysis project Ga0335085, IMG submission 206712) | Soil microbial communities from Loxahatchee National Wildlife Refuge, Florida, United States - Lox_Sample_4.5 | ecosystem: Environmental > Terrestrial > Soil > Wetlands | place: USA... | reverse complement strand
CAAGAACGGCATCTCCTGGGTCTGCAACACCTGCGCCCCGCCGTCCTCGACACAGACCGCGACCGCATCGCACCGCTCGGATACCGCTCTCGGCTGGACCGTCGGCGCCGGCGGCGAATGGGCGATCAATCCGCAATTCGGCATCAAGGCCGAATATCTCTATGTCGATCTCGGCCACTCGAACGAGCCGATCACCTACAGCTACGGCGCCTTTGGCAGCTCGCTGAACGCGAAGTTCCACAACGCCGACCATATCATCCGCGTCGGCTTCAATTATCACTTCAACGCGCCGCCCGCGCCGCCGCCGATGCCGGTGACAGCAGCGCCGCCCGCCCCGGTCGTGCCGCAGGCGCAGATGTTCATCGTCTTCTTCGAGTTCGATAAATCGACGCTCACCGCCGACGGCAAGAACGTCGTCGATGCGGCCGCCGCGGCGTTCCGCTCGGGCAAGTCGAACGTGGCGATCGCCGGCTACACCGATGCCGCCGGCTCTCAGTCATACAATCTCGCGCTCTCCAAGCGCCGCGCCGACACGGTCAAAGCCGCGCTGGAGCGCGACGGCGTCCCGGCCTCCGCGATCAACGAGAGCTACCACGGCAAGGAGAATCAGCGCGTACCGACGGCGGATGGCGTGCGCGAGCCGCAGAATCGGCGCGTCGAGATCATGATGTAGTCGCCGCGATATCGGCGAGGCGATCGGCCCGGCACATGCCGGGCCGATTTGCTTTTGCGGAGAGCTAATCAGATGCAGCGGCCGCCATCGACCTCGAGCGCGACGCCAGTGATGAACTCGGCCTCGTCCGAGGCGAGATAGAGCGCGGCATTCGCCACGTCTTTCGGCGTCGACAAGCGGCCGAGCGGCACGGTCGCGACGAAACGCTGGCGATGCGCCTCGGTCGAGCCGCCCAAAAAGCTCGGCAGCAGCGGCGTGTCACCCGCGACCGGGCAAAGCGCGTTGACGCGGATCTTGTCGGGGCCGAGCTCGGCCGCCATGCCTTTCGTCAGATTGATCACGGCGCCTTTGCTGCCGTTGTACCAAACGAGACCCGGCCGCGGCCGGATGCCGGCAGTCGAGGCGGTGTTGATGATCGAGCCCCCTTTGCCCTGCTTGCGCAGCACAGGCACAAGATGCCGGGCCGAGAGATAGATCGATTTGACGTTGACGGCGTAGATGCGATCGAATTCCTCTTCGCCGACTTCGAGCATCGGCCGGTTCACATGGGTGATGCCGGCGTTGTTGACCATGATGTCGATATGGCCGTAGCGATCGAGCGAGGCGGCGATGAGCTTGGCCATGTCGCCGTCGCGTGCGACATCGGCGCGGAGATAGGTCGCGCTGCCCTGGCCCTGGGCGCCGTCGATCTCCTTCGCGACACGCGTGCCGCCGTCGTCGTTGATGTCGTTGACGATGAGCTTCGCGCCTTCTTCCGCTAAGCGCTTGGCGATCGCCTCGCCGAAGCCCGAGCCGCCGCCGGTGACGATCGCCACTTTGCCCGCCAAGCGCATTCCTGCCTCCCTGCATCTTTATGGGTGCAGTCTGGCACGCTCGGGCGCGAGCGAAAAGTCAGCAGGTGATGTTGAGGATTGAGCCGCGCGGCCGGTTGGCCGGCATCGGGCCCGTGGCAGTGGCCGCCGTCGTGAGGGATTGCGCCGGTGCCGATGGGGCAGCGGCCAAGGGTGTCGCCTGGACCGGCGCCGCCGATTGCACCGCGGCCGGCGCTTGCACCGGCGCGGCGGGTCTCGCCGCGCGCATGGCGCGAATCTGCTCCAGCACCTGAAGCTGGGTCTGCGAGAGCGCGCTGGAAGCGGGCGAAATGGCCATGCGCTGCAGCCTGCCCGAACATGGTAAACGCGGCGTTAACCCTCGCCTTGTTGCCCGCGCTCTGCGGTTTTATTCTGGCGGCAAAGCCCAAAGGGAGACTTCGCCATGCCGGATGCCAGCACCATTCCCGTCCCGTCCACGGTCGCGACCAGCGCCTGGATCAACGAGGCGAAATACAAGAAGCTTTATGCGGAATCGATCGCCGACCCGGCGAAATTCTGGGGCGAGCAGGGCAAGCGGGTCGACTGGATCAAGCCCTATACCAAGGTCAAGAACACCAGCTACGAGGGCAACGTCTCGATCAAATGGTACGAGGACGGCACGCTCAACGCCGCCTACAACTGCGTCGACCGGCATCTGAAAGACCGCGCCGATCAGACCGCGATCATCTGGGAAGGCGACGATCCGAACGAGAGCAAGCACATCACCTATGCCGAGCTGCACGACAATGTCTGCCGCCTCGCCAATGTGCTGAAGGCGCACGGCATCAAGAAGGGCGACCGCGTCACGATCTATCTGCCGATGATCCCCGAGGCCGCCTATGCGATGCTCGCCTGCGCGCGCATCGGCGCGATCCACAGCGTCGTCTTCGGCGGCTTCTCGCCCGACAGCCTCGCCGGCCGCATCCAGGATTGCGATTCGCCCTATGTCATCACCGCCGACGAAGGGCTGCGCGGCAGCCGCAAAGTGCCGCTGAAGGCGAACACCGACGAGGCACTGAAGACCTGCCCCGGCGTCAAGAAGGTGCTGGTGGTGAAGCGCACCGGCGGCAACGTCGCGTGGACGGAAGGCCGCGACGTCTGGTACCACGACGCGATGGGCAAGGTGTCGAAGGATTGCCCGCCGACCGAGATGAGCGCCGAGGATCCGCTCTTCATCCTCTACACCTCCGGCTCGACCGGCAAGCCGAAGGGCGTGCTGCACACCACCGGCGGTTATCTCGTCTACACCTCGATGACGCACCAATACGTCTTCGATTATCACGACGGGCAGATCTATTGGTGCACCGCCGATGTCGGCTGGGTGACCGGCCACAGCTATATCGTCTACGGGCCTCTGGCCAACGGCGCGACGACGCTGATGTTCGAAGGCGTGCCGAACTACCCCGACGCCTCGCGCTTTTGGCAGGTGATCGACAAGCACAAGGTCAACATCTTTTACACCGCGCCGACGGCGATCCGCGCGCTGATGCGCGACGGCGACAGCTATGTCACCAAGACCTCGCGCAAATCCTTGAAGCTGCTGGGCTCGGTCGGCGAGCCGATCAATCCCGAAGCCTGGCTCTGGTATCACCGCGTCGTCGGCGACAGCCGCGTACCGATCGTCGATACGTGGTGGCAGACCGAGACCGGCGGCATCCTGATCACGCCGCTGCCCGGCGCGACGCCGCTGAAGCCCGGCTCGGCGACGCGGCCGTTCTTCGGCATCCAGCCGCAGATCGTCGACGGCGAGGGCAAGGTCCTCGAAGGCGCGGCCGAGGGCAATCTCTGTATCATCGACAGCTGGCCCGGCCAGATGCGCACCGTCTATGGCGATCACAAGCGCTTCGTCGAGACCTATTTCTCGACTTTCAAGGGCAAGTACTTCACCGGCGACGGCGCCCGCCGCGACGAAGACGGCTATTACTGGATCACCGGCCGCGTCGACGACGTGATCAATGTCGCCGGGCACCGGCTCGGCACCGCCGAGGTCGAGAGCGCGCTCGTCGCCAACACCAAGGTCGCCGAGGCCGCGGTCGTCGGCTATCCGCACGACATCAAGGGCCAGGGCATATACGCCTATGTCACCTTGAAGCTCGGCATCGAGCCGACCGAGGAGCTGCGCCAGGAATTGACGCAGTGGGTGCGCAAGCAGATCGGCCCGATCGCGACGCCCGATCTCATCCAATGGGCGCCCGGCCTGCCGAAGACGCGCTCGGGCAAGATCATGCGGCGTATCCTCCGGAAGATCGCGGCGGACGAATCGGATCAGCTCGGCGACACCACGACCTTGGCCGATCCCACGGTGGTGACCGATCTCGTCGGCAACCGCATGAACAAGGGCTGAGCCATGGCCCATACACGGCGCTACATCAAAGGCGAGATGCCGCAGACGCGCGCGTATTCGCCGGCGGTCATCACCCAGGGCGGAACGACGGTCTATCTCGCCGGCGTCACCGTCTCGGTGGGCTCCGACGGCCGGGCACTGCATGGCGATTTCGACGGGCAGGTGCGCGAGATCTTCGCGAAGCTCGGCAAGACGCTCGAGGAAGCCGGCGGCAAGCTCGCCGATATGGTGACGATGACGGTCTTCATCACCGATCCACGCTATGGCGACCGCTTCACCCAGCTCCGCCGCGAGATTTTCGGCGATAATTTCCCGGCGAGCGCGCTCATCACCGTCTTCGCCCTCGCCCGGCCGGAGCTGCTGGTCGAGGTCCAGGGAATCGCGGTGATAGGGTAGACGATCAGTTCACCTTCGGGATCGGCTCGGCGGAGACAATGATCGTGCCGTTCACCGCGTAAACGTAGTTTTGATTCTGCTCGAAGCCGGTGTGGATGCTCACAAAGCCGCCATAGCCGGTCGAGTAATTCGTCACGACCACGCCATCGCGTAATTGCGAGCCTCCGCCACCGAGCGTATCGGGCTCGGAAGCGACGAGCAGATAGCGCTCGTTCGGATAAGCGCGCAGATTCATCGACAGGGAAGAGCCGTGAAACGCGAATGAATCGCGCGATGCGTCGCGGAGCTTGTTGCCCAACCCGTCGAGCAAATAGAGATGCGGTGCGATGAGGGCTTGGCCTATCGGTGCGCTCGTCACGGAGAGAAGATAGGGCTCGATACCGTTCGGCAACGTGAATAGTACATAGGCGCTACGCTTGCCTTCGGCCGACTGCCAGCACGGCGTATTCTGATCGAAGGACATGATCGTCGCGCGCGCGCCAAGTTCCAACGGATGCGAGAGGGTGAAATCGGGCGCGGGCGTACAGATACGGCCGTCCAAGGTCGTCATAGGCGGGGGTGGCGCAACCGCGCAGCCGGCAAGGCTGAGGCTGGCAAGCAACGCAGCCGCCAGAACACGAAAGCGAACGGTGCTCATAGCGCGGGCGCCAACAACTTGCCGACCGTCTCGGTGGTCTTGTCGGTCGCCGTTTGCATGCCTTTGATGGCATTCGGCGGATCGGCGACAAGCGCGCTGAAATCGGGGAATCCCGTCGTGCCGTCGGCCGGGATGGTGATGACGTTCTTCAAGTTACCGAAATTGTTATAGAGGACGGCGTCCTGCATCAGCACGGATGAGTCCTGCGCTTTCACCAGACGCGCGCGAACCAGGATGAACGGCCGATAGGGCAGCGACGAGCCGATTCCGGCCGATAGATAGCCGTAGCCCGCGACGACCACGTCGAAATAGGCATCGACCTGCGCCGGCGGATATTGGTGAAGGAAATCGGGTTGGTCGCGCGCCACCGGCAGCGCCACGACATTGTAGCCCTCGCTTTTCAACCCGTCGGTCAGCCGCTGGGTGAAAATATCCGGCTCGGAAAAATTCTGGGTCTGAAGCAGCGACTGGAATTGCGAATCCCGCGTCGCTTTCAATCCGGCATCGATCAGCGCGCCGACCAGACCGAAGCTTTGGCCGATCGAGCTCGCGAGAATGACGTCCGGACCATTGGGAAAGCGCGGCGTCACCAGACCGATCGTCTTCACTTGGCTGGCCGTGACCTTATCGAGCGGTATTTCCGGCGCCGCGCAGCCGGCCAAAGCAAGCCCTAAAGCGGCCAAAGCCGCCCAAACCACGATCCGCATTTTGATCGCCCCCGAACAGAAACATTCCCCGGGGGGAAAATACCGATTCTTTTGGCTGCTATCAACAATTGTCTTTTATTAACGAGAACCCTGTTACCGGGGCGAATGGCCCTAATACCGGGCTTCTTGTGGCGCCTCACTCCACCAAAAACCCGCGCAGTGCGCGGTTGGCGACCGTGAGCATCGCGAGATCGGGCTGGGTCGCGGCATCAATCTCGCGCACCAGCGTATCGAGCCGGCCGAGATCGCGCGCATGACCATCGAGCCAGTGTTGGAAATCGCCGCCGCGCGCCAAAGCGCGCGCGGTGAGATCGGCTTGGTGCGCGTAGAGATCCTCGATCAGCGCCGCGACCGCGAGCTTCTGCCATTGCGTATCGGCAAAGAGCTTGCGCGCCGCCAGCCGCAGCGCATCGAGCTTGAAATGCGCGCCGACGGCGAAGAAGCGCTGCCCCGCCTCGAGAAGATCGCGCTGCGCGGTCTTGGCGAGGCGCACGATATCGACCGCCGATAACAGGAAATCGAGCCGCGCGACACGCAGCGCCAGCGCCGCCGGCGCGCCTTTCTCGGCGAAAGCGGCGGCTCGACGCGTTAGCTCGTTCTTGTGCGACTCCGGCATGATGTCGCCGAGATGCTCCGCGAGGCGTGCGATGGCCGGGCGATTGGCCTCGACCTGCGCCTTTATATCGAGCCGCGAGCCGGCAAGAAACCAGCCGGTGACACGCTCGACGAGGCGCAGCGCCGTTCGGATCATCTCGAGCTGGAGCTGCGCCGGCACCTTGTTGTCGAGCGCGTCGATATCGCGCCAGAGCGCGTCGAGATCGAAAACCTCGCGCACGATCATATAGGCGCGGGTGACGTCGCCGACGGCGCGGCCGGTGCGCGCCGCAAGCTCGCGCGGGAAGGTGATGCCGGTGCGGTTGACGAGATCGTTCGCGGCGACGGTCGCGATCAACTCGCGCCGCAGGCGATGATGGACGATCTCGTCACGGAAGCGTTCGCGCAGGATGGGTGGAAAATAGCCGAAGAGATCGGCTTCGAGCTGCGGATCGTCGGGGAAATCGCTCTCGATCAAATCCTCGGCCAGGGTGTTCTTCACATAGGCGAGCAGCACCGAAAGCTCGGGCCGGGTGAGCGGCTGATGCGCCTGGGCGCGCGCCGCGAGCGCGTCGTCCGAAGGCAGGAACTCGATCGCGCGATCGAGCCGCCCGGCGCGCTCCAGATCGCGGATCAGCCGCGCCTCGCTGTCGAGCCGCTCGGCGGCGTAGGATTCCGCGAGCGAAAGCGCCAGGCCCTGCAAGTAATTGTCCTGCAGCACATGGGCGGCGACGTCCTCCGTCATCTGCTGCAAGAGGGTGTTGCGCTCATCGCGGGTGATCCGCCCGGCCGCCACGGCTCCGTTGAGCAGGATCTTCAGATTGACCTCGTGGTCCGAGGTGGAAACGCCGGCGGAATTGTCGATCGCATCGGTGTCGATGCGCCCGCCCTTCATCGCATATTCGATGCGGCCCTTCTGCGTCACGCCGAGATTGGCGCCCTCGCCCACCACCTTCGCCCGCACCTCGTTGCCGTTGATGCGCAGCGCGTCGTTGCTCTTGTCGCCGGCGTCGGCATGGGTCTCGCTGGTCGCTTTGATGAAGGTGCCGATGCCGCCGAAGAATAGGAGGTCGACCGGCGCCCGGAGGATCGCCTGGATGAGCTCGGCCGGGGTCAGATGCTCCGCCGCGATCGCGAGCCGCGCGCGGATTTCGGGCGAGAGCGCGATCGATTTAGCGCTGCGCTCGTAAACGCTGCCGCCTTTCGAGATCAGGGTCTTATCGTAATCGGCCCAGCTCGAGCGCGGCAAGTCGAAGAGCCGCTGCCGCTCGGCGAAGCTTTTCGCCGGATCGGGATCGGGGTCGAGGAAGATATGCAGATGATTGAACGCGGCAATCAGCCTGGTATGCGGCGAGCGCAGCATGCCGTTGCCGAAAACATCGCCCGCCATGTCGCCGACCCCGACGCAGGTGAAGTCGGTCGTCTGGATATCGGTGCCGAGCTCGCGGAAATGCCGCTTCACCAGCTCCCAGGCGCCGCGCGCGGTGATGCCCATCGCCTTGTGGTCGTAACCGGCCGAGCCGCCCGACGCATAGGCATCGCCGAGCCAGAAACCGTATTCGGCCGAAACATCATTGGCGATGTCGGAGAAGGTCGCCGTGCCTTTATCGGCGGCGACGACGAGATAGGGATCGTCGCCGTCATGGCGCAGCACGTCGGGCGGCGGGACCAGCTTGCCCTGCGCGATGTTGTCGGTGATGTCGAGCATGCCGCGCATCAAAATCTTGTAGCATTCGATGACTTCGGCCGGCTGCTCGGCACGTAGCGCCGGCATGCGCTTCACGACGAAACCGCCTTTGGAGCCGGTCGGCACGATGACCGCGTTCTTCACCACCTGCGCCTTCATCAGCGCCAGGATCTCGGTGCGGAAATCCTCTTTGCGGTCGGACCAGCGGATGCCGCCACGCGCCACCTTGCCGGCGCGCAGATGGACGCCTTCCATGCGCGGCGAATAGACGTAAATCTCGCAGAGAGGCCGCGGCAGCGGAAAGAGCTCGATCTCGCGGCTCGACAGCTTCACCGCGAGATAAGGCTTGGGCGAACCGTCCGCCTGGCGCTGGAAATAATTGGTGCGCAGCGATTTCTCGATGAGGCGCAGAAAGCCGCGCAGGATGCGGTCCTCATCGAGGCTCTCGACCGCGTCGAGCTCTTGCGCGATCTCCTTGATGCGGCGCTCGGTCTCGGCGGCCGCCTGATTTGCCCCCTTAAATTCAACAGGCGCCGGATCGAACCGCGCCTCGAACAGCGCCGCGAGCCGGTCGGCGATCGCCGGGTAGTGGGCGAGCGCGTCTTCCATATAGGCCTGGCTATAGGCCGAGCCGGCCTGGCGCATCGCTTTCGCATAAAGCCGCAGCACCGTCACCTGCCGCCAATCGAGACCGGCTGCAAGGACGAGGCGATTGAAGCCGTCGCTTTCCATGCGTCCGGCCCAGATATGGGCGAAAGCTTCCTCGAAGCGCCGATGCGCCGCGGCGATATCGACATCGCCGAGCCGCGCGGCGAGGCCGAAATCCTGCATCCACACCGGATCGGCATCGCCTTGCGGCCGGATCTCGAACGGCTCCTCGGTGATCGCCTTGAGTCCCATATGCTCGAGGATCGGCAGCACATCGGCGAGCGCACAGGGCGTCCCGCGGCGATAGAGCTTGAAGCGCAGCGGGCCGTGCTCGGCATTGTCGGGCCGGCACAGCGACAAAGCGAGCGGCGCGCCGGCGCGGATCTCTTCGATACGATCGATATCGCCGAGCGAGGTGGCGACCGGATAGCGCTCGCGGTAATTGCTCGGAAAGGCATTGCCGTAGCGCGCCGTGAGCGCCAGCGCCGCAGCCTCGCCGCGTGCCGCAATCAGCGCCTCGCCGAGCTTGTCGGCCCAGCTCCGCGCCGCATAAGCGAGGGCGCGCTCGATCGCGGCGGTATTGGCGTCACGCAGCGCGCCTTCGACGCGGAGCAGGAAATGCACCCGCGCCAGCACCGAATCGCCGAGCAGGGTCGTGAAGCTGTCGACGCGCGCGCCGAAGCCCAATTCGAGGATGGCGGCGAAATTCTGGCGCAGCGCGGTGCCGTAATGCTCGCGCGGCGCATAGACGAGACAGGAGATGAAGCGCTTGAACGGATCGCGCCGGACGAAGAGCGCGACGCGCTGGCGGTCCTGCAGGCCGAGAATGCCGATGGCGATGGCGTAAAGCTCGTCCGCGGCGATCTGGAACAGCTCGTCGCGCGGATAGGTCTCGAGGATATGCGCCAGCGCCTTGCCGTCATGGCTTTGCGGATCGAAGCCGCTGCGCCCCAGCACATCCGCGACCTTGAGGCGAAGCAGCGGCGTCGCCCGCGCCGGGCGGCTATAGGCGAGCGAGGTGAACAGTCCGAGGAAGACGCGCATGCCGACCGGGCGACCGGCATCGCCGAAGAACTTGACCCCGATCGCATCCATGCGCGCCGGGCGATGCACGGTCGAGCGGCGATTCGACTTGGTGACGAACAGCGTCTGCGGCGCGCTGAGAAAGCGCTGCAACTCGGGCGTCAGCCCCGAGAAATTGCGCACCCCGTTGAAGATCGCGTAGGCCGTATCGCGCAGGATGCCGAGGCCGGGCTCGAGCGTGTCGCCCTCGCGGTCGAAGCGATAATCGCGGCAGCCGAGGAAGGTGAAATTGTCGTCGTCGAGCCAGGCGAGGAAATCCAGCGTCTCGGCGAGCTCGTCCGCCGGGACCGGCGGTTTTTCGCGCTCCAGCACGGCGCGGCTGTCGGCGAGCGCTGCACGCATCTTGCGCCAATCGGCGACGGCGGTGCGCGTATCCTCGAGCACGGCATCGAGCCGCGCCGCAATCAGCGCGAGACGCGACGGATCGAGCACCTCGCTGACCTCGACATGCATCAGCGATTCGCGCATCCCGGCGGCATCGCCATTGTCGGCAAGATCGGTGATGCGGCCGGCGCGGTCGCGCGCGACCCGCAGCACCGGATGGATGATCAGATGAACGGTGAGGCCTTCCGCCTGCAGTGCCATGCTGACGGTATCGACGAGAAACGGCATGTCGTCGTTGACGATCTCGACGATCGTGTGACGCGCGTTCCAGCCGTCGCTCGCGGCGCGCGGATTGAAGGCGCGCAGCTTCGCCTTGCCCGGCATCCGCTCTTGCGCGAACTGCCACAGCGAGAGCGCCGCGCCGTAGAGATCGTCGGCGGCACGGCCGGCGAGATCGTCGGTCGCGACGTGATCGTAGAATTGCGCGAGGAAGCGCTGGACGAGGACCGCGCGGCCGGCGCCAAGTCGGCTCGCCGCGAGATTCGAGACCGCTGTCAGGATCGCGTGTTTTTCGTCGTCCGCGCGCTGCGCCATGATGAACGGCGGGCGCCGGCCGCCTCAGGCGCGGCGGTCGGTGCGCGGCCGCGGCAGATTGTCGGAGAGGCCGAGCGCGGGCCGCAGCGGGGCTTTTTCGAGCTCCGCGACCTGACGCAGCGGCACGTTGAGCTTTTCCTGGATATTGCGATAGACCGTCGCGACCGATTGCGCGGTGGCGGAGCCGCGGCGATAGAACAATTCGGGATTTTGCCGCGCCGCGGCCGGCGCGATCTTGGCCGCCGACTGGCTGCCGTTCACATCATGCGCCTTGATGAATTTGATCGCGCCGTTCGGCCCGAGGAGATGCGCGAGATGGAGCTCGGCCGGTGTCGCTTTGTGCCCGGTGACCGCTTCGAGGCGATTGCCGTTGAGCTTGGCGTATTCAGCGGCCATCAGCGCCGACAGCCGGTCGTTGCCGCGCAATTCGAGGATCTTGCGCTCGGTCGCCTTGTCGGCGACGACGGGCGCGCCCTGCGCGTTGAGCTTCACCTGCTTGGCGAGATCGCCGTAGCCGTATTGCGCGCCGTGATCATGCACCATGCGCAGCCAGGTCGAGCCGGTGAACTGGAAGAGGCCGGTGGCGCTGCTGCGATTGGCGTGGACGTTGCCGCGGAAGCCGCTTTCGAGGCTCGCCTGCGCGACCAGGAAATCGAAATCGACGCCGGTCTTGCTGGCGGCTTCCCGGATGCTGTTCATCACCTCGGGCGAGAGGCGCTGCCCGGCGATCACGGTGCCAAATTGCGGGCCGACGGTCATGGAGCGTCGCTTTGGTTGACGATACTAACCTTCCAACCCCGGTCATGGCGGCTGGTTGCTGCAGTATCCCGCCCTGGGACGGGGTAGGCAAGCCCAGCCGCGCCAGCGCCTTGGCGTGGCAGAAGCGCACAGGATTAAGGGGGGATTAACCTACTTCTCCCACCCTGCAAGACCATGGATAAGGCCGCGCAGCTCCAAACTGTCCTCGGGCGTCTGTCGCCGCAGCAGGCGGCTGAGCTCGCGCGGACGGTCGAGCTCACCCGCGCCCTTGGGCGCGAGGTCGAAGCGATGCCGAGCATGCCGATCCTCGAAGCGCTGCGCCCGGCCCTGCGCCTGACACGGCCGCCGCGCGTCCCGAGCCTGCAGCGCCTCATCTGCGTCGGCTTCGAGGATTTCCTCACCGATCGCGACGACGATCCGCGTCTCGAAGGGCTGATCCCGCGCACCTCGATCGCGCGCTGGTGGCAGGCGGTCGTGATGACTGCCGGGAGCGAAGTCAAAGAATTCGAGACTCGCCTGCACGAACAGCTCAGCAGCCCGGCCCCGCATCTCGAGCTGTTGCAGAACGAAGCCTGGGAAGCGGCCGCGCGCTGGTCGGCCGCGCTGGGCACCGAGCTGGCCAAGCCCAAGGCGCCTCTCGCCCTGCGCAAGCTGCTGCCCGAACTCATCGCCCGCGATGTCGACGTCATCGCGCATGTGCTGACGATCGCGCGCCCGCTGAACACCGCGATGAAGACGCTACAGCGCGTCGCGCATCGCCTCAATCTGCTCGAAGATCGCCGCATCACCGATCTCGTGCCCGATTGCATCACGCTCTTGAAGAAAGAATATCTCGCGCTGTCCGAAAGCCATGGCATGGACGCGCGTTTCCTCGCGCTCGCCGTGCTCAACCGCTTGCAGAATTCGCATCAGATCCTGCGCCTCGGCCGGGCGCTCTCCTGGAAGCCGAACGATTCGCTGGTCGCCAACACCGAGTTGTTCTGCGTCGGCGCGCGGCTGATCGGCGAGGTCGAGCGCGCGGCGCGCGTGCTGCTCTTGCAGATGCCGCGCCGCGGTCTGTTGCCCTCGCCGGCGGCGCTCGGCGCGGCGCTCATCCATTATCTCGACGAATCGGAAGGCGTGTTGAGCGAGATCGGCGTGCGCCGCGATTCGCCCTGGGGCATATCGATGCTGCGGACGCGGACCGATGTCGCCGATGCGCTCGACGAGCGTTTCCTCGAGCGCTTCGCCGCGCTCATCCTCGCGCTGCTGCCGCAGCTCGAGCATCCGGGGCGCGGCCCCGATCTGTCGGCGGCACCGAGCAGCGAGACGATCAACCTCGCGCGCGAGGCCGCCGGGTTCTTGAAGCTGTTGACCGTGCGCGGCGGTCGCCACGGCTTCGCCAAGACCGCGCATGACGCGATCGCCGCCTTGGCCGAAGAGATCGACGACCGCATCGCCGACCTCTGCGAAGCGGCGCCGGCGGCGCCCGACCGCGCCGCCGTGATCGAGGCGCAAGCGCGGGCTGTCGCCGAGCTGTGCGGCGAGCTATACGACGACGATCGCTCGACGCAGATGATGCGCCGGATCGCCGCCGCGCTGCGCGCCCCGGCGGCGTAAGTCACCCCGCTTTCCACCGCCGATCGTAGGCCGGAGATAACCGCCCGGCGGCATGCGCGTCGATTGCAACCGCGCGCGCGAAAACTTAGACTCGGTTTCGGAGCGAGCAACGCAAACCTTTTGAAGGCGAAGCCGTGACCGTGAATTTCACCAATGTCCTGTGGCTGGCCATCGCCGTGCTCGAGGCGCTTTTGGTGACTGCACGCATGTTTATGCATCCGGGACCCGTGCGTCTGACTTTCGCCCTGCTGATTCCATTGCTGATCATCGTGGGGGCGATCGTCAACGCGATCTACAACCGGATCACGATCGGCCACGCGATCGACGATCTGCCGGCCGCCAAGCGCCATTAAGCGCGCTTGACTCCCGCCCGGGCGGGTTCAATATCGAGCGAAAGAACCATTTCGCGCCGAAATCCAGGCTTTTTGCGCCTTCGGCGCCGGCATTTTGCGAGGAGATTCCGATGGCCGATGACGGCTTTGCCCATACCGTAAATCGCGAGGCGGAGAAGGGCCGGCAGGAATTCTACGGCCGCGCCGGTCAGGAGAATCTGGCGCCGCTCTGGCGGGTCCTCGGCGGGCTGGTGCTCGACGAGCCCAAGAGCCCGTGCCAGCCGACGATCTGGAAATGGGGCGAGGTGCGCCCCTATCTGATGGAAGCCTGCAAGATCATCACCGCCGAGGAAGCCGAGCGCCGCGTGCTGGTGCTCGAGAACCCCGGCATGAAGGGCGAGAGCCGCATCACGCGCAGCCTCTTCGCCGGCATGCAGATCATCCTTCCCGGCGAGATCGCGCCGGCTCATCGCCACGTCGCTTCGGCGTTGCGCTTCGTGATCGAAGGCAAGAACGCCTACACCGCCGTGTCGGGCGAGCGCACCATGATGTCGCCCGGCGATTTCGTCATCACCCCGTCCTGGACCTGGCACGATCACGGCAATCTCAGCCAGGAGCCGATGGTGTGGCTCGACGGGCTCGACATGCATTTGGTCAATTTGATGGATGCCGGCTTCCGCGACGGCTATCCCGACCGGACCCATCCGGTGACGCGGCCGGAAGGCGCGGCCGATGCCGAATTCGCCTACAACCTGCTGCCGGTCGACTACAAGCCGCAGAGCCAGACGACGCCGATCTTCAACTACCCCTATGCGCGCTCGCGCGAGGCGCTCGAGAAGATGGCGAAGTTCCATCCGATCGATCCGTGCTTCGGCTACAAGATGAAATTCATCAACCCGATCGACGGCGGCTGGGCGATGCCGACGATCTCGACCTGGATGTCGCTCTTCCCGAAGGGCTTCAAATCGATGCCCTATCGCTCGACCGACGGCGTCGTGTTCGTCTGCGTCGAGGGCAGCGGCAAGACCCGGATCGGCGACAAGGTCCTCGAATGGGGCCCGCACGACGTCTGGACCGTGCCGAGCTGGCTCTATCACGAGCACGAGGCGACGTCCGACGCGGTGGTGTTCAGCTTCTCGGACCGCGTCGCGCAGGAAAAGCTCGATTTCTGGCGCGAGCAGCGCGGCAACGCGTAACCGCGCTCGGGCGCAACGAAAAAGGCGGCAGGTGACTGCCGCCTTTTTGTTTGCGTTTTAGAGTGTTGTAATCACGTTGAGCAGCGCCTGGCGGCCGCCGCGCACTTCTTTCACCGCCCGCTCCAAGGCGCCGGGGAGATCGGCCGGCTTCTCGACCTTCTCGCCATAGCCGCCCGAGGCCTCGATCAGCTTCTCGAAAGCCGGCGAGGGCTGCAGATCGGCGAGGGTCATCGCGTCGTCCTTCTGCTGCGCGACGCCTTTCTCGTACATGCCGAGCGTCGCGCGGCGCACGGCGCCGTAGATCGCGTTGTTGTTGATGACGGTGAGCACCGGCAGCTTATGCGCCTCGCCGACCCAGTGGCACGCGGTCGGATTGGCGAACATGTAAGCGCCGTCGCCCATGGCCGAGACCACCAGCGCGTCGGGTTTCGCGAGCTTGGCGCCGAGCGCCGCGCCGAGGCCCCAGCCGAGGCCGCCGGCGGGACTCGAGCCGAAATAGGTGCCCGGCTTCTCGCGTCCGCAGAGATCGGGCCGCACCCAATACTCGTTGACGATGATCGCGTCGGGACCGACCGCCTGGCCCAGGCAGTGATTGAGGTATTCGAGCTTGATCCCCGGCGCCGCCGCCGCTTTCTCGACCATGCCCTTCCACGCGTTGCGCATATTCTTCCAGCGCTCCGCGAGCTTGGTGCGCCGCGCGCTTGTCGCCGGCGATTTGTCGACGCCGGCTTCCGCGAGCCCCGCCTCGATCGCGGCGAGCGCCGCCGATGTCTCGGCCGCGATCGAGAGATCGCTCGGGAAGTTGCGGATCGGATAGCGCGAGAAAGCCGGATCGTCATTGATATGGATGATTCGACAGCCGGCCGGCGGGCTTTCCTGCGATGGATACCACGGCGCGTCGCAATCGAGCACGATAATGAGATCGGCTTCGTCGAGCAGCGGCCGCGGCATGCCGCCGAAATTCATCGAATGGCTGGTCGGCAGGTTGACGTAGCGGCCGTTGAACGAGACCACGGGGATCGCGAACCGCTCGGCGACGCGCGACAGCGCCTCAGCCCCCGCGATGGTGCGGCCCGCCGCCGAGGTGATGATCATCGGCCGCTCGGCCTTGGCGACCATGCCGACGAGCGTTTTCACCGCGTGCGGATCGGGATAAGGCTGCGAGGGACGGGCGCGCGGCTTGTCCGGCCGGTTGGTCGGCGGGAACATGCCGCCGAGCGCCTCGCGCGGCAGGGTCAGATAGGCCGAGCCGCGCGGCGCCGTCATCATCACTTCGAGGGCGCGCGGCACGAGCTCGTCGGCCTGCATCGGCAGGCGCATCTCGTAATCCCATTTGACGAATTCGCGCAGCATCCCGGCCTGGTCGAACATCTCCTGGCCCCAATGGATCGGGCCGCCGCGCGAGCCGAGCACGCCTTGCTCGGTGATCGGATTGCGGCCGGCCATCAGCAGGATCGGCACATTCTCGCGGCAGGCATCGGCGAGACAGTTCAGCGTGTTCGCGGTACCGACATTGGTGTGCACCATCACCGCCTGCGGCTTGCCGGTGACCATGTAATAGCCATGCGCCATGGCGACGGCGCAATTCTCATGCGTGATCACCATCGTCTTGGGGATCGACGCGTTCTTGTGCTGGCTATGAACGATGCCCTCGATCAGCGGCGCGAAATCCGTGCCGGGATTGACCAGCAGATGATCGATGCCGTTGGACTTCAGGGATTTCAGCAAGACCTCGGCGGCGCTTTCGGTGCCCTGCTGCCCGGTCGACGGAAACGGCGAATCGTCCATGAAGAAAGTCCTCCCTTTTTCGGTTAGCGGCGATGTTACCGCCGGCCCGCCATACGGGTCAAAACCCTTGGCTCGTCAGCAGTTACGGGAGGAATTCACCTCTTTTTAAGCATAAGGGGCGAAGCTTTCGGGATAGCGAACAGGGGCGAATTCCCGTGCAGTCCATCACCATCGCCGGCCGCCGTATCGGTCCAGACACGCTGCCCTATATCATCGCCGAAGTCTCTGCCAATCACGGCGGCGATCTCGCGCGCGCCAAGCGCATCATCGACATTGCCGCCGAGAAAGGCGCCGATGCGGTGAAGTTCCAGGCCTACACCGCCGACAGCATGACGCTCGACTGCGAGCGCCCGGATTTCCTCATCCAGGGCGACAATCCGTGGAAAGGCCGGCGGCTGCACGCGCTCTATCAAGAGGCGGCGACGCCTTTCGCCTGGTTCCCTGAGTTGTTCGCCCATGCCAAGAGCCGCGGCATTCCGGCTTTCGCCTCGGTCTTCGGCCGGGATTCGCTGGATCTCCTCGAAGCGCTCGACGCGCCCGCCTACAAGATCGCCTCGTTCGAGGCCGTCGACACCGATCTCATCGCCGCCTGCGCCGCGACCGGCAAGCCGGTGATCATCTCCACCGGTCTCTGCACCTTGGCCGATATCGAAACCGCGTATCGCGCAGCGAAACAGGCCGGCGGCAAGGAGATCGCGCTGTTGCGCTGCAACAGCGCCTATCCCGCCGATCCGGCCGAGGCCAATCTCGCCACCATCGCCGACATGATCCGGCGCTTCGACGCGCCGATCGGCTATTCCGACCATACCGTCGAGACGTTGCCCGCGGCGATCGCGGTCGGGATCGGCGCCTCGATCGTCGAGAAGCACGTCATCGATGCGCGCGAGCCCGCGACCGCGGATTCGACCTTCTCCTGCCTGCCCGATCAACTCGACGCGCTGGTCAAAGCCTGCCGCGAGGCCTATCGCGCCCGCGGCGGCGTGCAATACGGCCCCTCGAAACGCGAAGCGCCGTCGATCGTCTTCCGTCGCTCGCTCTATGCGGTGATCGACATCGCCGCCGGCGAGACGCTGAGCCACGACAATGTGCGCAGCATCCGCCCCGGCCACGGGCTGGCGCCGCGCCATCTGCCCGAGATCGTCGGCAAGCCGGCACGGCGCGCCATCGCGCGCGGCGAGCCGATCGCCTGGGATGCACTCAAATGAGCCGCAATATCCGGCGCGGCATCTACTTCAATCTCGACAACACGCTGGCGGCGAGCGCCGGCGCGCTCCGCGGCGCGTTCGATCGCTTCGCGGCACTGTGCAACGTCGCGCCGAGCGATGACGTCTACGCCGCGATCGGCGGCATGAGCATCCCGATGGCGGTCGCGCTGCTGAAGCGGCGCTGGTCGCTGCCCTATACGCTCGACGATCTGCAGCGCCGCTACGTGCCGCTGATCGATGCGGCCTTTCTCGACATCGTGCCGGCGCCCGGCGCGACGACGACGCTCGAGACCGCGTTCCGCAACGGCTGGAGCGTCGGCATCGTGACTTCCGTCAGCGGCGCCCGCAGCCGCGCCTGGCTGGCGCGCGCAAAGCTCGCCTCTTATGTCGATATCGTGGTCGGCGGCGACGAGGTCGTCCTCGGCAAACCCGAGCCCGAGCCCTATCGCATCGCCCTCGCCCGCAGCGGCTGCGCCCGCGAGATGTCGATCGCCGTCGAGGATTCGCCGAGCGGCGCGAAATCCGCGCTCGCCGCCGGTATCCGCTCTTACGCGGTGGCGCCGGAGAACAACGCCGCGGCCGAATGGCCGGACGGCGTGCGCCTCATCGAGCGGCTCGACGAGCTGGTGCCGGAATTGGAGCGCCAGCGCGCCCGCCGCGCGGCCGGACGCCGCTAGCTCGCTCGCTAGACCTTCCGACCATCCAAGCCCAACCGAACGATCGTCACCCGCGGACTTGTTCCGCGGGTGACGTATCATTTAATTGAGCCCTGCGTTAACGCCCTGCGCTAACGCGCAGCGTCACACGTCGAGATTGGCGACTTCGAGGGCGTTGGCCTGGATGAAGTCGCGGCGCGGCTCGACCAGGTCGCCCATCAGGGTCGAGAAGGTCTCTTCCGCCTGGGCGGCGTGCGGCACTTTCACCTGCAGCAGCGAGCGCGCATCGGGGTTGAGCGTCGTCTCCCAGAGTTGCTCGGGATTCATCTCGCCGAGGCCCTTGTAGCGCTGGATGTCGCCGCCCTTGGGGCCGAGATCGAGGATCGCCTCGATCAGCGAGCACGGGCCTTTGACCACGAATTCCTTGTCTTTGGCGACGAGCTTGCCCGGCTTGGCGTAAGCCTCCTGCAGCTCGCCGGTACGCTCGTCGAGCCGGCGCGCCTCGGCGCTCTTCAAGAGCTGCGCGTCGAGCTCGTAGCGCTCGGTGACGCCGTGGCGCGTGCGCGTGATGATGAAGCCCTGCGGCATGGCCTCGCCGCGCCAGCCGCGATCGGCCGGCGGCGAGAGCGCATCGAGCTTGCGCGCGAGGAAACGCGCCGCCTCGGTGATCTGCTCGGGATTGTCGAGGATCGCGAGGTTCAAGAGCCCGTTGATCGCGGCCTGTTCGGCGACATCGATGCTGCCGATCTTGCGCGCCAGCGGCTGCAGCAGGTGGCGCGTGCTGCGCGCGAAATCGATCACCGCGCGGAGATCGTTGCCGGCGCGCTGTACCCCGTCATGCTGGGTGAAGACCGCGTCGCGCAGACCCGCGCCGATGCGATATTCCTCGAGCGCTTGCTCGTCCTTGAGATAGATGGCTTTCGCGCTGCCGCGCTTCACCTGGAACAGCGGCGGCTGCGCGATATAGAGGAAGCCCTTCTCGATCAGCTGCGGCATCTGGCGGAAGAAGAACGTCAGGAGGAGCGTGCGGATATGGCTGCCGTCGACATCGGCGTCGGTCATGATGACGATGCGGTGATAGCGCGCCTTCTCGGGATCGAATTCCTCGGCGCCGATGCCGGTGCCGATCGCCGCGATCAGCGTGCCGATCTCGGCCGAGCTCAGCATCTTGTCGAAGCGCGCGCGCTCGACATTGAGGATCTTGCCTTTCAAGGGCAGGATCGCCTGGAATTTGCGGTCGCGGCCCTGCTTGGCCGAGCCGCCGGCGCTGTCGCCCTCGACGATGAACAATTCACAGAGCGCCGGATCGCGCTCCTGGCAATCGGCGAGCTTGCCGGGGAGGCTCGCCATATCGAGCGCGCCTTTGCGCCGCGTCAGATCGCGCGCTTTGCGCGCCGCCTCGCGCGCCGCTGCCGCCTCGACCACCTTGGCGACGATCTTCTTGGCGTCGGACGGATGCTCTTCGAGCCATTGCTGCAGCTTGTCGGCGACGATGCCCTCGACCGCCGGCCGCACCTCGGACGAGACGAGCTTATCCTTGGTCTGGGAGGAGAATTTCGGATCCGGCACCTTGACTGAGAGGATCGAGGTCAGGCCCTCGCGCATATCCTCGCCGGTGAGCGGGATCCTCTCTTTCTTGGCGATGCCGCTCTCATTGGCGTAGTTGTTGATGGTGCGCGTCAGCGCGGCGCGGAAGCCGGCGAGATGCGTGCCGCCGTCGCGCTGCGGGATGTTGTTGGTGAAGCACAGCATCGTCTCGTGATAGCTGTCGGTCCATTCCATCGCGACTTCGACCGAGATGCCGTCGCGCTCCGCCGTCATCATGATCGGCGGGGAATGCAGCGCCTGTTTCGAGCGATCGAGATATTGCGCGAAGGCGATCAGCCCGCCCTCGTAATGGAGCCGCACCGATTTCGGCTCGACGCCGCGCGCATCGACCAGCTCCAGCGTCACGCCGGAATTGAGGAAGGCGAGCTCGCGCAGCCGGTGCTCCAGGGTCGCGTAATCGAAATCGAGCTTCGTGAAGGTCTTGTTGCTCGGCCAAAAGGTCACTTCGGTGCCGGTGCGATCGCCGGCATCGCCGACGACGGCGAGCGGCGCCTCGGGATCGCCGTCCTTGAAGCGCATGAAATGCTCTTTGCCGTCGCGCCAGATGCGCAGCTCCAAGGTCGAGGACAGGGCGTTGACCACCGAGACGCCGACGCCGTGCAGCCCGCCCGAGACCTTGTAGGAGTTCTGGTCGAATTTCCCGCCGGCATGGAGCTGGGTCATGATGACTTCGGCGGCGGAGACGCCCTCTTCCGCGTGGATGTCGACCGGGATGCCGCGGCCGTTATCGGCGACCGTCACCGAGCCGTCGCCGTTGAGCGTCACCGTCACGGTGTCGCAATAGCCGGCGAGCGCCTCGTCGATCGAATTGTCGACGACCTCGTAGACCATGTGATGCAGGCCCGAGCCGTCATCGGTGTCGCCGATATACATGCCGGGGCGTTTGCGCACCGCATCGAGGCCGCGCAGCACCTTGATCGATTGTGCGTCGTAGGCGTCGTCGGAACGCGGTGTATCGGGAGAAGCTGGTTCACTCATCTGAAACGATCCATCGGTGAAAGACGGGCCTCGGCCACGGTGAAGAACTGCGCCCTGCCGCGAAGCGCGGCGAACAAGGCGGCATCCGTACCGGTGAGCCAGGCCTGGGTTTTGAGATCCAAGAGTTCGGCGAAAAGCGCGGCGCGCCGCTCGGCATCGAGATGCGCCGCGACCTCATCGAGCAGCATCAGCGGCGCCGTGCCCCGCGCCGCCGCGATGAGCCGCGCTTGGGCGAGCAGGATCGCCAGCAGCAGCGCCTTTTGCTCGCCGGTCGAGCATTGCGGCGCCGGCATGCCGTTGCCGACATGCTCGACGAGAAGATCGGAGCGGTGCGGTCCATATGTGGTGATGCCGGCCTCGGCATCAATCCGCCGCTGCTCGGCCAGGCGCTGGCGCAGCGCGTCTTCCGCGGCGAGCGCCGGCATCGATCCGAGCGCCGTCTCGACCTCGCCCGCCATCGCGAGGCGGGCCTGCGGGAACGGCCCGGCATTGGCGGCGCAAGCCTGATCGATGCGCAGCGCCGCATCGCGCCGCGCCGCCGCGATCGCGACGCCCTGCGCCGCCATGGTCTCCTCGAGCGCCGCGAGCCAGGACGCATCGGCCGGGCCGTCGCGCAGCAGCTTCAGCCGCTCGCGCATCGCGCGCTCATAGGCGGAGAGCGCGTTGGCATGCTCCGGATCGAAGCCGAGCACCAGCCGGTCGAGGAAGCGGCGGCGCGCGCCGGCGCCTTCGGTGAAGAGCCGGTCCATCTGCGGCGTCAGCCAGACGAAGCTCGCAAGCTTGGCGAGCTCGGCCTGGGTCTTGGCCGGCGCGCCGTCGATGCGCACGATGCGGCGCTCGCCGCTGTCGCTCGCCGCGTCCCGGCCGGTGCCGATCTGGAGCGGTCCGTCCATGGTCGCGAGCTGGACCGACAGCGTCCAGGCGCCGGTGCCGTTGCGGCGATCGATCTCGCTGAGCCGGGCGCGGCGCAGGCCGCGGCCGGGCGCCAGGAAGGAGAGTGCTTCAAGAAGATTGGTCTTGCCGGCGCCGTTCGGTCCGGCGAGCACCACCGGCTCGGCCGCGACGTCAAGCTGCAGCGCGGCGTAGGAGCGGAAATTCTGCAGCGCGAGACGCGCGATCGCGGGCACCGCCGGTGCGGCGGATTCTTCGATCGGTAAGGCCCCGGTTGCGATGACCCTCACTGCCAATGCCAAACGGCCTCAGACCCGCATCGGCATGAGGACGTAGAGCGCGCTGCTATCGGCGCTGTCGCGCACGACAGTCGGCGAGGCGGCGTCGGCAAGGGCAAAACGCGCGCCGTCGCCCTCGATCTGCTCGGTGATGTCGAGCAGGTAGCGCGAGTTGAAGCCGATCTCGAGCGGCTGGGCGCTGTAGCGCACCTCGATCTCTTCGGTTGCCGTGCCGTTTTCCGGGCTGGTCGCCGAGAGGGTGAGGCTGCCGCGCTCGATCGCGAGCTTCACCGCGCGGCTCTTCTCGGTCGAGATCGTCGAGACGCGATCGACCGCCTCGGCGAATTGCTTGCAATCGACCTCGAGGATGCGATCGTTCCCCGATGGAATGACCCGATCATAATCAGGAAAAGTCCCGTCGATCAGCTTCGAGGTCAGCACGGTCTCGGCGAAGGTGAAGCGGATCTTCGTGTCGGAGAGGGCGACCGAGACGTCCTGATCCATCTCGTCGAGGAGCTTCCTGAGCTCGGTCACGGTCTTGCGCGGGACGATCACGCCCGGCATGCCGGAAGCGCCTTCGGGCAGCGGGATCTCCATCCGCGCCAGGCGGTGGCCGTCGGTCGCGACCGCGCGCAGCATGTTGACCTTGTCGGTCTTGGCGGCGTGGAGATAGATGCCGTTGAGGTAGTAGCGCGTCTCCTCGGTCGAGATCGCGAAGCGCGTGCGGTCGATCAGCCGCTTCAGATCGCCGGCCGAGAGCAGGAAATTATGCGCCAGCTCGCCGCCGGCCATCAGCGGGTAATCCTCGGGCGGCAGACAGGACAGGGTGAAGGTCGAGCGGCCCGAGCGCAGGGTCATCAGCCCCTTCTCGCCGGTGGTCTCGAGCTCGATCTGGGCGCCGTCGGGCAGCTTGCGCACGATGTCGTAGAGCGTATGCGCCGGCACGGTGGTCGCGCCCGGCTTGCCGGCTTGCGCCGCCAGGGAAGAGACCATCTCGATGTCCATGTCGGTGGCGGAAAGCGCGAGCTTGGCGCCTTCGGCCTTCAAGAGGACGTTCGAGAGGATCGGAATGGTGTTGCGCCGCTCGACGACGCTTTGCACGTGGCCCAAAGCGCGAAGCAGCGCGGCGCGTTCGATTGTCAGTTTCATGGTTCGCGGTTGACGCTCGCTGGAGGCGGTTATTTTGAACCGAATTCTTCCGGCGCAAGACCCGGAAAACCGCCCCGGACGACCCCCTGAAAAGCGCCGCGGAACGGTGGAAAAGAATAGCATAAGCCGGCCCCCGACACCACCGCCGCCGGGGCCGGCCAGGGCCTCCCGAGTCGCGCCAGGGAGGGCCCGGAAATGCCTATTTTATGGGCTTTTCTGCGCGGTCCGCCGCCGCGGACCGGAAACGAAATCCAGCGCCCGAGCGGGCTAGTTTTCGATCATCCGCTTGAGGAGCTCGATATCCTCGGCCATGACGCGGTCCGAGGTGCGGAGCTCTTCGATCTTGCGCACCGCGTGCATGACGGTGGTGTGATCGCGTCCGCCGAATTTCCGCCCAATTTCGGGCAGCGAGCGCGGCGTCAATTGCTTGCAGAGATACATCGCGACCTGACGCGGGCGGGCGACGGCGCGGGCACGCCGCGCCGAATGCATGTCGGCGAGGCGAATGTTGTAGTGCTCGGCGACGCGCTTCTGGATCTCGTCGATCGTGACCCGGCGATCGTTGGCGCGCAGCAGATCGTGCAGCACCTCTTGCGCCGTCTCGAGCGTGACCTCGCGCCCGACGAGCTGGGTGTGGGCGTAGATCCGGGTGAGCGCGCCCTCGAGCTCGCGGATGTTCGAGGTGATGCGGTGGGCGAGGAATTCCAGCACCTTCAGCGGCACCTGCAATTTGCGCCGCTCGGCCGCGGCCTGGAGGATGCCGAGGCGCAGCTCGTAGCTGGTCGGATGGATATCGGCGACGAGACCCCAGCCGAGACGCGAGCGCATGCGCTCTTCCATGCCTTCGAGATCGGTCGGCGATTTATCGGCCGAGATCACGATCTGGCGGTTCTGGTCGACCAGCGCGTTGAAGGTGTGGAAGAACTCTTCCTGCGTCGTGTCCTTGCCCGAGATGAACTGGACATCGTCGATCATCAGCACGTCGACCGAGCGGAACTGCTCCTTGAAGGCCATCGTATCCTTGAAGCGCAGCGCCCGGATGAACTGGTACATGAATTTCTCGGCCGAAAGGTAGATCACCTTCCGCTTGGGCGCGTGCGTGCGGATGTGCCAGGCGATCGCATGCATGAGATGGGTCTTGCCGAGTCCGACCCCGCCATAAAGGAAGAGCGGATTGAACGGCACCGAGCGCTGCGGCGCGCTTTGCGCCTCGGCGACGCGGCGCGCGGCGGCATGCGCCAGCTCGTTCGGCTTGCCGACGACGAAATTCTCGAAAGTGAAGCGCGGATCGAGCGGCGCGCTGACGTCTTTCTCGTCGACGGTCTCGGCGCCGGCCTCGGCAGCGGGCTCCGGCGCCGGCTCGGGCGTCGCGGCGGCCTGCGGCGGCGCGCCCGAGACGACAATGTCCACCGCGATGACGCTGTTATTCTCGCCGTTCCACAAGGAGCGGATGCGATCGGCATAATGCGCCGCGACCCAGTCGCGCAGAAAGCGCGTCGGCACCGCGATCTTGGCGCGGCCGTCTTCGATGCCCTGGAGACTCATATTGCGCAGCCAGCTGCGATAGGCGGCGTCGCCGTATTCCGAACGCAACCGCGCCCGTACCCGCACCCACTGGGACTGGACCTCGCCCCCGTGCCCCAATGAGTCCGCCATTCCGTCACTCCCCCAACGACACACGCAAGAGCACACTGGAAAACGGGCACGCATCTGTCGCTCGGCGGAAACGGAGCCCCTTCCGTCTTCACCGTATTCACACACCGAAGTCGCCAGTTACCGGACAACCCTCAAGCAATCCGTCTCAGGCGACCCCTAACTCTTTGGTTTGAAAACCCGCCTCTCAACTCGTATCGCGCGCGCCGGATTTTTCTGCTCTTCACGTCGCATAACGATCGCCAACAACATTACCTAAGCGAATTCGAGGAAGGCAACAACTCTGAAAAGAATCGGACACAAAAAATTTCGAGTGCGACTTCGGCGCAACGCTTGACAGCGTTAGAGCGCTTTGATGCGCGCCGAGAGCCGAGAGAGTTTGCGCGCGACAGTGCGTTGATGCAGCACACCTTTGTTCGTGCCGCGCTGCATTTCGGGCGCCGCTTCCGCGAAAGCTTGCTTCGCGGCGTTCTTGTCGCCCGAGGCGATCGCGGTCTCGACTTTCTTAACGAAGCTCCGAATGCGGCTCTTGCGCGCGCCGTTCACTTCCGTGCGGCGTTGCGTTTGCCGATTGCGTTTTTCAGCCGAAGGATGATTGGCCATCGCCGGTCCGTTCCGAGAAAATGGGGAGCCGCGCTTATACCGAGCGCGCGCTTAAGCGTCAAGTCAGCGGTGCTTGAACTGCGGCTTGCGCTTCTCGGTGAAGGCGGCCATGCCTTCTTTCTGATCTTCCGTCGAAAAAAGCGCGTGGAACAGGCGGCGCTCGAAGCGCACGCCCTCGGCCAAAGATGTCTCAAATGCCCGATTTACGGCCTCTTTTGCGGCCAGCACCGCGGGCCGCGATTGTGCCGCAATCTTGTCGGCGAGCTTTAACGCTTCCTCGAGCAGCTTGTCGTTGGCAACAACACGGCTGACGAGACCGCTGCGCTCCGCCTCGGCCGCGTCGATCATCCGTCCGGAGAGAATCATTTCCATTGCTTTCGCTTTGCCGACGGCGCGCGTCAGACGCTGCGTGCCGCCCGAGCCCGGAATGATCGCGAGCGTGATCTCGGGCTGGCCGAATTTCGCGCTTTCGGCGGCGAGGATCGTGTCGCACATCATCGCGACCTCGCAGCCGCCGCCGAGCGCGAAGCCGGCGACCGCGGCGATGATCGGCTTGCGGCAGGTGGTGATGCGCTCCCAGCCGTTGGTGATGAAATCCTCGAGATAGCATTCGACGAACGTCTTGCTCGCCATCTCCTTGATGTCGGCGCCGGCGGCGAAGGCTTTCTCGCTGCCGGTCAAGACGACAGCACCGATCGCGGCATCCTTCTCGAAGCCGTCGAGCGCCTGGCCGAGTTCGCGGATCAGCGCATCGCAGAGCGCATTCAAGGCCTGCGGCCGGTTGAGCGTGATGAGACCGACCGCGCCGCGGGTTTCGACGAGGATATTCTGATAGGTCATCGGATGAGGCTCCGTTACACGATTATTTTCGGGGCGATAGGGTGAAGCCGACGGCGAGCCGGCTGCCCGCATTGGCGAAATCGAGGCGCAAGCGCTCGGCATCGCGCTGCCAGATGTCGCGCCCGGCCGGCTTCCAGCCCAGCGGCGGCAGGCTCGCGGCGTAGAACGCCTCGACCTTCTCGCGCGTCGTCGCGCCTTCGGCCCGCGCTTCGACGATCCGGCCCTCGGGCTTGTCGAACACCACGTCGGAATTGGCCACCGGCTTCAGGCCCGGCATCAGCGGCAGATCCTCGGTTCCGGCGACGAATTCCTCGGCCCGCAGCGGCGGCGCCGCCAGCAGGAACAGCGGCAGAACAAGGAGCAGCCATGCGCGCATGGGCCGAAGCCTACTCACTTTTGCCGCTTGGCACAGTAAAAAGTCGAGCGGCCGCTTTGGACCATGCGGCGGATGCCGCTCTTGCAGTCGCAGCCCGGGCAGCGCTCGCCTTCCTTGCCGTAAACCGCCCAGTGATGCTGGAAATAGCCGAGCTCGCCCGAGGTCTGGACATAATCGCGGAGCGACGAGCCGCCGGCCGCGATGGCGCGCGTCAGCACGTCGTGGATCGCGGTCGCGAGGCGCTCGGCGCGCTCGCCCTGCACCGTCTTCGCCAGCCGCTTGGGCGAGATGCCGGCGCCGTAGAGCGCCTCGCAGGCATAGATATTGCCGATGCCGGCGACGACGCGCTGATCGAGAAGCGCCGATTTGATCGGGGTTTTCTTGCCGTGCAGCGCCGCGGCCAGCGACGGGCCGTTGAATTCGTTGCTCAGCGGCTCCGGCCCCAGATGGCGAAAGCGCGGATGCTCGGCGAGATGCGCTTCCTCAGCGTAATCGAGCAGGCCGAAGCGTCGCGCGTCGTTGAAGCGCAATTCGGTGCCGTCCTCGAAATGAAAAACCGCGTGATCGTGCTTCTCGCGCGGCGTGGCACTGCCCGGCGGCACGATGATCAGCCGGCCCGACATGCCGAGATGCGCGATCACGACGCCCCTCTCCAAGGATTTGGCACCCTCGAAATGCATGAGGATGTATTTCGCGCGGCGGGAAAAGCGCTCGATGCGCTTGCCGGCAATATGCGCCGCGAGGCCGGGCGGAATCGCGCTGCGCAGATCGGGCCGCGCGAGATCGAGCCGCTCGAGCCGTTTGCCGGTGAGCGCGCGCGCCAGGCCGCGCACCACGGTTTCGACCTCGGGAAGTTCTGGCATCGTCGCGATTGAAAGAGGCGGTTTGGCGGAAAAGCGGGGCTTGCGCTAGTTTCGTGCAATGCCGCGCCAGCATAGCCGCGCATTACAAGCGCGCCAAACCGATTTCGGCTTCCGCGAGGTCAGCGCGGACGAGAAGACGCGCCTCGTGCGCGCGGTCTTCGACAACGTCGCCGCCCGCTACGATCTGATGAACGACCTGATGAGCGGCGGGATTCACCGGCGCTGGAAGGCCGAGCTCATCGACCGGCTGAAGCCGCGCCCGGGCGAGATCCTGCTCGATCTCGCCGGCGGCACCGGCGATATCGCGCGCCGCTTCCTCGGCCGCGCCGGCAAAAGCGCCCGGGTGCTCGTCTGCGACATCAATGAATCGATGGTCGCGGCGGGTCGCGACCGCGCGCTCGATGACGGCGTCTTCCAGGGCATCACCTGGATGGTCGGCAATGCCGAGGAATTGCCGATCGCCGATGCCAGCATCGATTGCTGCACCATCTCGTTCGGCTTGCGCAACGTGACGGACAAGCAGCAGGCGCTCGCTGAAGCGCGCCGCGTGCTGAAGCCGGGCGGGCGTTTCTTCTGCCTCGAATTCAGCCGCGTCGAGGCGCCGCTGCTGCGCCGGCTCTACGATCTCTATTCCTTCGCGGTGCTGCCGCGGCTCGGCGCCGTGGTCGCGCGCGATCGCGACGCCTATCAATATCTCGTCGAGAGCATCCGCCGCTTTCCGCCGCAGGCCGAGCTCGCCGCGATGATGACCCGCGCCGGCTTGGAGCAGGTGGGCTGGCGCAATCTTTCCGGCGGTATTGCCGCGATCCATTCCGGCTGGCGGCTCTAAGCGTTTCCAACAGGGTTGCACGGCCACCCGGGCGCGCTTATAGAAGAAACTACGTCATCAGCGCGTGAAATTAGAGCATGCTGCACGGCCGGCGCATCCTATTGATCATCTCGGGCGGGATCGCCGCCTACAAGGCGCTCGATCTCATCCGGCGCCTCAAGGAGCGCGGCGCCGGCGTGCGCTGCATTCTCACCGCCGGCGCGCAGCAATTCATCACGCCGCTCTCGGCCGCGGCGCTTTCCGGCGAGAAAGCCTATACCGATCTCTTCTCTCTGACCGACGAGAGCGAGATGGGCCATCTGCGCCTCGCGCAGGAAAGCGATCTTCTCGTCGTCGCGCCGGCCTCGGCGGATATCCTTGCGAAAATGGCGGGCGGGCTGGCCGACGATCTGGCGTCGACCGCGCTGCTCGCGACCGACAAGCCGATCCTCCTCGCGCCAGCGATGAATTTCCGCATGTGGGAACATAAAGCGACGCAAGAGAATTTGGCGCGGCTCGCGGCGAGCGGCGTCCGCCAGGTGGGGCCCAATGCCGGGCCGCTCGCCGAGAACGAAAGCGGCATGGGCCGCATGGCCGAGCCGCTGGAGATCGTCGCCGCGATCGAAAAGCTCTTTGTTGCCGATGCCGCGCTGAGCGGCCGCCGCGCGCTCGTGACCAGCGGCCCGACGCAAGAGCCGATCGATCCGGTGCGCTACATCGCCAATCGCTCTTCCGGCCGCCAGGGCCATGCCATCGCCGCTGCGCTGGCGCGGCTGGGCGCGGAATGCGTGCTGGTCTCGGGCCCGACCAACGAGCCCGATCCGCCCGGCGTCAAAGTCGTGCGTATCGCGACCGCGCGCGAGATGCTGGCGGCCTGCGAGGCCGCGCTGCCCGCCGATATCGCAATCTGCGCCGCCGCCGTCGCCGATTGGCGCGCCGATGCCGCGCCCTCCAAGCTGAAGAAAAAGCCCGGCGCCGTGCCGACGCTGAAGCTGGTCGAGAATCCCGACATTCTCGCGACGCTCTCCAAAGCCGGCAACCGCCGGCCGAAGCTGGTCATCGGCTTTGCTGCCGAGACCGAGAATGTCGTCGCCAACGCCCAGGCCAAGCGCGCCAAGAAAGGCTGCGACTGGATCCTGGCGAATGACGTCTCGCCAGCGAGCGGCGTGTTCGGCGGCGACAGCAATACCATCCATTTGGTGGATGAGAGCGGTGTCGAGAATTGGCCGGCGATGTCGAAGCGCGATGTCGGCGACCGCCTCGCCCGCCGGATCGCCGCCTTCCTCGCGCCGAAGGCCGCCGAATGAGCGTTGTCGGCGTGAAGCTGAAAATCCTACCGCATGGCGACGGCCTGCCGCTGCCAGCTTATGCGACGGCGGATTCCGCCGGCGTCGATCTTGCCGCAGCGCTCGAGGCGCCGCTGACCTTGGCGCCGGGCGAGCGCAAGGACGTGCCGACGGGCATCGCGCTCGCGCTGCCCGCGGGCTGGGAAGGCCAGGTGCGGCCGCGCTCCGGCCTCGCGCTGCGCCACGGCATCACAATCCTCAACAGCCCCGGCACGATCGATGCCGATTATCGCGGCGAGATCCGCGTCATCCTCGCCAATCTCGGCAGCGCGCCGGTGACGATCGCACGCGGCGAGCGCATCGCGCAGCTTGTGATCGCACCGGTCAGCCGCGCCGAATGGCAGGTCGTGAGCGAGCTGCCGGCGACGGTTCGTGGCAGCGGCGGCTTCGGCTCGACCGGAAGCTGAGGCGAGCATGCTGCGCCTGACCAAGAAATTGCTGTTCGCGATCGAGGCGGTACTCGACATCGCCTACAACGCCGGCACCACGCCGGTGCAATCCGGCGACATCACCAGCCGGCAAGGCATTCCCCGGCGCTATCTCGAGCAGGTGCTGCAGCAGCTCGTCCGCGCCCACATCCTCGAAGGCGTGCGCGGGCCGCGCGGCGGCTATCGCCTCGCGCGCGAGCGGCGCCGCATCACGGTGGGCGAGATCGTCCGCGTGGTGCGCACCCTCGAAAGCGGCGAAGATCCGCTCGAAGGCGAGCCGGGCTCGATGCTCGGGCGGGAGGTCGTCCGGCCGCTTTGGGCGGAGCTGCAGGAAGAGTTGATGAAGCGGCTCGATAACGTCACCATCGAGGAGTTGTGCACGCGGGCGCATCGTGCCGGGATCGCCGGCGAATATGCAGCGCGGCTCGATTTCTCGATCTAGGCCTGGCAGGGAGAAGAAATATGGCTGACAGCAATTTCCGCGGCCGCGTCTACGACAGCATCGTCGACACGATCGGCGCGACGCCGCTGGTGCGCTTGAAGCGCCTCGCCGCGGCGCATCAGGTCAAAGCCGATCTGCTGGCGAAATGCGAATTCTTCAACCCGCTGAGCTCGGTCAAGGATCGCATCGGCGTCGCCATGATCGAGGCCGCCGAGAAAGCCGGCAAGCTCCATCCCGGCAAGACCGTGATCGTCGAGCCGACCTCGGGCAATACCGGCATCGCGCTTGCCTTCTGCGCCGCGGCGAAGGGCTATCGCTGCATCCTCGTGATGCCCGACAGCATGTCGATGGAGCGGCGCCGCATGCTGAAGCTCCTCGGCGCCGAGCTCGAGCTGACCCCGGCGGCGCAGGGCATGCGCTTTGCCATCCAGCGCGCCGAAGAATTGCTGAAGACCCTGCCCGACGCGTTCATGCCGCAGCAATTCAACAACCCGGCCAACCCTCAGATTCATCGTGAGACCACCGCCGAAGAGCTGTGGCGCGACACCGACGGGAAGATCGACGCCGTCGTGAGCGGTGTCGGCACCGGCGGCACGCTGACCGGCGTCGGCTCGGTGCTCAAGGCGCGCAAGCCCGGCCTCAAGATGATCGCGGTCGAGCCCGAGGACAGCGCTGTCCTCTCGGGCGGTCCGCCCGGCCCGCACAAGATCCAGGGCATCGGCGCCGGCTTCATCCCGCAGATTCTCGACACCAAGCTGATCGACGAGACGCTGCGCATCTCGAACGACAGCGCCTTCCGCATGGCGCGCGAAGTGGCGCGGCTCGAAGGCATGGCGGTCGGCATTTCCTCGGGCGCGGCGCTCGCCGCCGGCATCGAGCTCGGCCAGCGGGCCGATATGGCCGGCAAGCTCATCGCCGTCGTGCTGCCCGATACCGGCGAGCGCTATCTTTCGACCGCCTTGTTCGACGGGCTCTAAATCCAGGAATAGGTTCGGCGCGCATGGAATTGAGCGAGGCGCAGTTCGAGCGCTACGCCCGGCATCTGGTGCTGGACGAGGTCGGCGAGGAAGGCCAGCAGAAGCTGCTGCAATCGCGCGTGCTGGTGATCGGCGCCGGCGGATTGGGCTCGCCGCTCCTGCTTTATCTCGCCGCCGCCGGCGTCGGCACGCTCGGCATCGTCGATAACGACGCCGTTGATCTCTCCAATCTGCAACGCCAGATCGTGCACGCGACCGAGAGTATCGGCGAGGCCAAGGTCGAGAGCGCGCGCCGCACCCTTGCCCACATCAATCCCGAGGTGAAGATCGAGACCCATGCGACGCGGCTCGACGACAAGAACGCCGCGGCGCTGGTCGGTCAATACGATCTCGTCGCCGATGGCAGCGACAATTTCGCGACGCGCTATTTGCTAAACGACACTTGCTATCGCCTCAAAAAGCCGCTGGTCGG
>Ga0335085_10002792_pt1 | contig 31790 bp, 28 predicted proteins | sample Lox_Sample_45_FD_206712 | JGI IMG/M metagenome (GOLD analysis project Ga0335085, IMG submission 206712) | Soil microbial communities from Loxahatchee National Wildlife Refuge, Florida, United States - Lox_Sample_4.5 | ecosystem: Environmental > Terrestrial > Soil > Wetlands | place: USA... | reverse complement strand
TCTCGCGGACATCTGGCCCGCGGTGGACCGCGATGACGAGGTCCGGTCGGTCGTGGTCCGGGGCGCGGGCAGTGCGTTCTCGGCGGGCGGCTCCTTCGACATGATCGAGGACATGACCCGGGACCCTGGTGTCCGGGCCCGGATCCTGCGGGAAGCCCGCGACCTCGTCTACGGAGTGATCAACTGCTCGAAGCCGGTGGTCTCCGCCATCACCGGCCCGGCCGTCGGGGCTGGCCTGGTCGTTGCGCTCCTGGCCGACGTCTCGGTGGCCGGGCGGTCAGCCAAGATCGTGGACGGGCACACCCGGCTCGGCGTGGCCGCCGGCGACCACGCCGCCATCTGCTGGCCGCTGCTCTGCGGCATGGCCAAGGCCAAGTACTACCTGCTCTCCTGCGCCCCGCTGACCGGTGCGGAGGCGGAACGGATCGGCCTGGTGTCGCTGTGCGTGCCGGATGAGGAGGTCACGGACCGGGCCGTCGCCGTAGCCCGGGACCTGGCCGACCTGCCCGCCACTGCGGTGCAGTGGACCAAATACGCACTGAACAACTGGTACCGCCAGGCCGGCCCACTGTTCGACGCCTCGCTCGGCTACGAGTTCTTTGGCTTCGGCTTGCCCGAGGCCCGCGAAGGCGTCGCGGCGCTGAAGGAGAAGCGGGCCCCGGCCTTCCGCGCCGTGGAGGAGGCCCACCGCGCCGACCTGTGATCCCCGGCTGAGCCGGATTCCGACGATGACCAGCGCCGCCAGGCAGGAGTGAGCACGATGACCGTACCCGCGGACCCCACCTACCCACCGCTACTGGCGCGGGGCCAGACCTGGGAGGAGATGGCCGTCGGCAGTGGGTTCCGCACCGCCGCCCGTACCATCACCGAGACCGACCTGGTCACGTTCGTGACCTGGGGCGGGTTCACCGAGGCGCTGTTCCTGGACGCGTCGCACGCGGCCGGCGGCGGTTACACCGGCCGCCTGGTTCCCGGGGCGCTGGTCTACTGCCTGGGCGAGGGCCTGGTCATGCAGACCAACGTGCTGAACGGGACTGGCCTGGCGTTCATGTCGATGGAACTGAGCATCAAGCGGCCGACCTATGTCGGGGACACCATTCACGTGGTGGTGCAGGTGACCCAGGCCCGGGCGGCCAGCAGTGGGCCCCGGGGCGTGGTGACAACCACCAACACCATCCGCAACCAGCGTGGCGAGGACCTGCTGGTGTACACCCCGGTCCGGCTTATCCGTGGCCGCGGCTACCGCGAACCCGGCACCGACGGCACCTGACCAGCCGGGGCCTTGACAGACTAAATCATTTAGCTGATTCTATAGCTATGAGACGTTCCGCATCGGGTGGCTGGCTGGCCCGCCTGCTGCGTTCGCTGGGGCCACCGCCACCTCCGCCCCGGCGGCACTTCGCGGCCCGCACCCGGCCCGTCCGGCGCCCGGCGGCGTGCGCCGCCCTGGAATATGTGGCCCCGCCGCCCGGGCTGCGCACGGCGACCCACCCGGCTGCCGCCGGCCCGCGCCGGTAGCACCCGGAGCACGCCGCTACGCGGGAGATCCATCAGCGCGGACCCGCCCAGGCCTCAGCCCGGCGCTGGTGGCCTGCGGGAGTGGCGCAGTCCAGCGCGCTGACGAGCTCACTGCGCCCATGGCGCAGCGCAGTGCACCGCGCCGAAGTCCGCCGCGAGTTCGCGGACCATCCTGTCGGCGCGTCCGAGCCGGGCGTGTCCAGCGCAAGACGCTGGGTGTATACCGTTATCCTCGTATGCTTATTGCATTACCACTCCGGCCAGTTCCATCCGGTATGGATCCAGGCCGGTCAGCCAGCCCGAGGGGATACCGTGAACGCCGTCAAGGGGATCTCAACCGTCCGGGTGCCTAAAGCTGGCGAGATGGTCGCGTCGCACCTGCGCCGCCAGATCGTGCTCGGTGAGCTGGCGGAAGGCGACCAGCTCCCGCCGGAGAGCGTGCTGATGGAGCAGTTCGGCGTGTCCCGGCCCACGCTGCGCGAAGCGTTCCGCATCCTGGAAGCCGAAGGCGCCATCACCGTGCGGCGCGGCGTCCGCGGCGGGGCCCGGGTCCAGACACCCGACATCGACGTGGCCGCCCGGCAGGTCGGCCTGGTGCTGCAGTACCGTGGCACCCTGCTGTCCGACGTCTACGACGTCCGGACCGTGCTGGAATCGTCCGCTGCCCGGATGGCGGCCCGGCGGCGCACCTCCGCGGATCTGGCCCGGCTGCAGGAGGCCGTACAGCGGCATCAGGAGTCCGTCGACGACCCCGGCGCCTCGTTCACCGCTGACGCCGAGTTCCACCGGCTGATCGTCGAGATGTCCGGCAGCGAGACACTCCAGGTGCTGGTGGGCATGGTGGGCAACATCATCCGGGAGGGCGACCGCTCCTACGCGGAGAGCCATGACTGGCAGCACGAACAGGAACTAGCCAAGATTGCGATCCGCGCGCACACCCGGCTGGTCGAGCTCATCCGCAAGCGCAGCAGCGAAGAGGCCGAGGAACTCTGGCGCAAGCACCTGGCCGAGTCGGCCAAGGTTGTGCTGGGCGACCGCACCACGGCCACCGTGGTCGAACTGCTGTCCTGAACCTGACCGGTGCGCCTCCCGTAGTCCACGGGTATAGTTGACTACGATCATAGATCTAACCTATTTCGCTTAGTGGTCCTGTGCTCAGGCCGCGCCCGGGGCCCATCGCGGTGAGGGGCATCACGATGAGCGTTCGACTGCCCACCCAGGAAAGCGGGCCCAACGGGACAGGGGCGGCGGGCGGCGTCCGTCCGCTGGGCCACCGGATCCGGGTGCCCAAGACGGCGGAGCTGGTGGCCGCCGAGCTGCGCCGCAAGATCGTCCGCGGCGAGCTGGCCGAAGGGGACGCCCTGCCCTCCGAGGCGGCGCTGATGGAGGAGTTCGCGGTATCCCGGCCAACGCTGCGCGAGGCCTTCCGGGTGCTGGAGTCGGAGTCGCTGATCAGCATCCGGCGGGGCGCACGGGGCGGCGCCCGGGTGCAGGTGCCGAACGGGAACGTCGCGGCCAGCTACGCCGGCCTGGTCCTGGAATACCGCGGCACCACCTTGCAGGATGTCTACGACGCCCGGACCTTCATCGAGGCCCCGTGCGCGGCCCTGCTCGCCCAGCGGCGCACCGACGACGACCTCGCCCGGCTCCGGGCGGCGGTGGCCGAAGCCAAGCTGCTGATGGACGACCCGCCCGCGTTCATCCGGGCCCACCTGGAGTTTCACGCGCTGGTCGTGGAGCTGGCCCGGAACCAGACGCTGGCCGTGCTCAACGGCATGGTCCGGCACATCATCGACCTGGCCAACTGGTCGCACGTGGACCTCGACGCGGGCAGCCCGGAGAACATCCGGGCCAACAAGCGCGGGTTCCGCGCCCACGTGCGGCTGGTCGAGCTGGTGGCGGCCCAGCAGGCCGCCGACGCCGAGGCGCTGTGGCGGCTGCACCTGCAGGAGGCCGAGAACTACCTTCTGCTGAACAAGTCCATGACCACGGTCCTCGACCTGCTCGGCTGACGCGGGGCCGGCCACCCGCTGGCTTCCCCGGCCCGCCATCCGCTACATTTGGCTTAATAAGTTAGATGTATACGCACCGGCGGCGTGCCGGGCGGTCCCGGGGAGGTCGCGTGACACTAGAGGGTAGGACGGCGCTGGTCACCGGGGCAGGCCGGGGTATCGGCGAGGGAATCGCGGACACCCTGGCCGCCGCCGGTGCGGCGGTCGCGGTGTGCGACATCGACCAGGCCGCCGCGGCCAAGACGGCCGGCGGCATCGCCGAGCGGCACGGCGCCCGGACGGCCGGAATCGGCGTGGACATCGCCGGCAGCGCATCGGTCCGGGCCGCGGTGCGCCAGGCGGAATCGGACCTCGGCCCGGTAGACATCCTGGTCAACAACGCTGGCATCGATGTGATCGAGCCTTTCATTGACTCGGCCGAGGAGACCTGGGACCGGATCATCGCGGTCAACCTGCGCGGCACCATCACCGTCACCCGCGCGGTGCTGGACGGGATGATCGGCCGCGGCCGCGGCCGGATCATCCACATCGGCTCCGACGCGGGCCGGGTTGGCTCGTCCGGTGAGGTGGTGTACTCGGCCACCAAGGGCGGGATCATCGCATTCGGCAAGGCCCTGGCCCGGGAGGTGGCCCGGCACGGCATCACGGTGAACAGCGTCTGCCCGGGCCCGACCGACACCGCGCTGCTCGGCCAGGTGGCCGCCTACAGCCAGAAACTGCGCGACGGGCTAGAACGCTCCATCCCGCTCCGCCGGGTCGGCCAGCCCACGGACGTCGCCGCCGCGGTCGCCTTCCTCGCCTCCGACGAGGCCGGCTACATCACCGGCCAGACGCTGTCCGTCAGCGGCGGCCTGACCATGGCCTGACCATGGACACCGTCCAGGCCGAGGTCCGCGGACCGGTGGCCGTGCTCACCCTCAACCGCCCACCGCGGATGAACGCCATCAACCGCGATCTGCTCGCCTGTCTCGCCGGTGCCGTCGGGGCGGCGGTAGACAACCGGGACGTCCGGGCGCTGGTCATCGCCGGAGCGGGCCGCGCTTTCAGCGCGGGCGCCGACCTGGATGAGATCGGCGCCCTCCCCGATGCCCACGCGTTCCGCGCCTTCATCACCGGTGCCCCGCTCGCGCTGGCGGCCGGCAAGCGCCTGGTCGACCGGGGCGCTGGCATGGACCTGGCCGCCGCGATCAGCTACGAAGCCGAGTCAGTCTCGATGCTGTTCGGCACGGCCGACCAGGCCGAGGGACTGGCCGCCTTCCATGCCCGCCGCCCACCCACGTTCACCGGCTAGCCCGGGAGCGGGTCAGCGGAGGTAGGCCTGGCCGCCGTCCAGGGCGATGGTGGTGCCGGTGATGTAGCTGGCCGCGGGGCTGCACAGGAACGCCACCACCGGGCCGATCTCCTGCTCCGGGTCGCCCAGCCGGCGCAGCGGGATAACGGACATGCTGCGCTCGTACTCGGCCGGGTTGGCCTCCCGCCAGGCCTGGGCGGACGGGCTGGCCGCGGCGGGCAGCACCGTGATGACCCGGATCCCGTCCGGGCCCCACTCGGTGGCGGCCACCCGGCTCAGGGTCTGCGTCGCCGCCTTGGCCGCGGCGTACACACCACGGCCAGCTGGCTGCGGGTTCACACTGGTCGAGCTGCCCAGGTTGATGATGACGCTGCCCGGGTGCAGGTGCGGGTGGCACGCCTTCATCAGCCGGAACACGGCCAGCGGCCCGGACTCCCAGCAGGCGCCGAACGTCGCGTCCGTGACGCCGAGGATGGCGCCGAGCGCGGGGATCTGGGCGTTGTTGACCAGGATGTCGATGCCGCCCAGTTCGCTGACCGTGTCCGCGACACACCGCTCGATGTCGGCCGGCTGGGTCACGTCGGCCACGATGGGCAGCGCGCGGCCGCCCGGCTTCTCGATCTCCGCCGCCACCGCGCGCAGTGTGGCCTCGGTCCGCCCGGCCAGCGCCACGGCCGCGCCCTCGCGGGCCAGGGCCAGCGCGATCGCGCGGCCGATGCCCTGTCCGCCGCCGGTGACGATGGCCCGCTTGCCGTCCAGTGTGCCGCTCATGTCCCCTCCCGTTCAGCCGCGCTGCAGCCGGGTTACCTGGCGCAGCCGCTCGTCGAGCTCGCGGCGCCGCTGCGCCGGGGTGACCCGGGCCGTGCGGGCCGGCAGCGCGGCGTCCAGGCTGGCCAGCGGCAGCACCCGCGCCGTCGGCGCGCCAGGCCCGCTGGGTGCTGGGCTGGCCTGCTCCTCCTCGTCCCAGCCTTTCATCCAGTCGTCCCGGGTTTCGGCCAGGCTGCGCTCCGGCCGCGGCCGGAGTGGTGCCCCCGGGGCGGGTGGCCGGAGCACCCGCATGTGCACCGACCCCTGCTGGTGGCCGAGCGTGTCCAGCCAGTTGGACACCCCGGGGTCGGTGTGCGCCACGACCGCGCGGATCATCCCGTCCGGGTCAACGTGGGCCTGGCCCCGGTTCAGGCTGGTCTGCCGGTTGGCGTAGTCCAGCGTGTTCCACAGGCTGTTGGCCAGCTGGATGCCCCAGTACCCGGCGGCCGGTGCGGGCGCTTCGAGCAGCAGGCACTCGCCCGGCTGGAGATCCCAGTACGCGTGCTGGATGGCAGGCAGGTCGCCAGCGGGCCGGCTCACCTGCGGGTCCCACTGGTTGGCGAACCGCGCGATGCCCCTGGCCTGCGCTCCGGCGAAGACCCGCACGGTCTCGACCAGCCAGCTGCCCAGGGCCTCCAGTTCCCTGGCCACCCGGTCGGCCGACATGACCGGCCACGCGCCGGCCGGGTCGTCCAGGCTCTCGATGCGCAGCCCGGCCGGCTGCGCGATGGCCCAGTCGCTGAAGAACTCCCGGCTGAGCAGGTAGCTGGTGCCGGGCACGATCTCCAGCCAGTGACCATCCCGTTCTTTGGGACCAAGCAGGATCTCGAACCGGCCGGCCAGGTCCGGCCGCAGGTCGGCGGGCAGCAGCGACCCGGCCTGGGTCGTGCCGTCGAAGAACTCGAAGCTGAAGAACGCGGCGTTGCCGAGCGTGCCGCTGATCCGGTACGTGACGTCGTCGCGCAGCGCCACGGTGCGGTAGACCGCGTCCGGGTTCCCGGCGCCGTAGTCGAACAGATGCATCGGCCACGGCCGGGAGAACACCGGGCGGGCCGGGTCCGCCGAGCCCAGGGTGCGCTCCATGCCGAAGTACAGCAACTGCAGCAGGCCGCGGAACGCACTGGCCCGGTCCACCGCGGCCACAGGCACGCAGTCATCGGTGGTGATGAGTCGCCCGGCCTCGGCCAGCCGGGCCAGGAAGCCGTCCCAGGCCGCGCCGGGCAGCACGCTGCGGTCGGCCGGGTCGGCCGTGAGCAGGTACCGGGCCATGCTGAAGAACGACCAGTCGATCTCCGGATCGGCCACCGCATCCCTCCGCCGCGCCGCGGACCGTTGACGACGAAAGCCTAATGATACTAAATAGTTAAATCAACTGAACTTCTGCAGAACTGTGCGGCAACGTCTCCGGCACAGACCACGAGACAGGAGCGTGACGTGATGGCGCGGAGCGCGACGTTCGGCCCGCAACCGGACGCGGCCGCACTGCTGGCCCAGGCCGAGGACGAGACCGGGCTGCACGACTTCGGCGACGGCCGGTTCCGGGTCCCGCTGCAGGCTTTCACCGAGTTCGTCAACTCGGCCGGCCAGCTCAGCCCGGATGACCGGAGAGCGGCGTTCGGCCAGATGGTCCGGGTGCTGGCCGGGCGGCTCCGGCTGATCGAGGACCGTAGGCGGTACCCGGGCATCGCGGACGAGCGCGTCGAAGCCCCGCTGATCGTGATCGGCTTCCCCCGGTCCGGGACCACGCTGCTGCACGCGTTGCTGGCCGCCGCGCCGGGCAACCGGGCCCCGCGGTACTGGGAGATCGCCCGGCCGTCGCCGCCCCCGTCGCTGGCCGAACCCGGCGATCCGCGGCTTGGTGAGGGCACCCGGGATATCGAGCGCTGGCTGGCCGACTACCCCGGGTTCATCGCGCAGCACCCCTACTTCGACGCGGGGGCGCAGACCCCGATGGAGTGTGAGTCACTTCTCGTCTACGACCTGCGCAATCCCTACCCGACGATGTTCAGCAAGGTCCCGTACGGCCACCCGTGGGCGGCCGGGGGGAGTGACCAGGACTACTACGCCGCGCACCGGGACGTCCTGCAGCATCTGCAGTTCGGCGGCCCGCGGCGGCGCTGGGTGCTCAAGGGCGTGGAGCATCAGTTCCGGCTGTCCGCGCTGCTCGCCACCTATCCGGACGCCATGCTGGTCTGGCCGCACCGCGAGCCGGCCGAGGTGTTCGGCTCGCTGCTGGCCGTTGTCGGCATGGTGTACCAGCATTCCGGCACCCCGGCCCCGGCCGACCAGCGGGCGTTCAGCCTGGCCCTGCTGGACGGGTTCGAGCAGCGGGTGCAGCGGGCGCTGGCCGACCCGGCATCCAGCAGCGACTCGGTGTGCCACGTCAGCTACGCCGACCTGGTGGCTGACCCGGCCGCCGTGGTCCAGGCCAGCTACAAGCACTTCGGCCTGCCGCTGGACGGGGTGGAGCCGGCTGTGCGGCACTGGCTGGACGACCCAGGCAACCGCAGCGACCGCTTCGGCAAGTGGAGCTACGACCTGGCCGACCACGGCATCTCAGCCGCCGAGGTGCAGGACCGCTTCACCGGCTACCGGGAGAGGTTCGGGGTCTGAATCGATGACCTGGATGCTGCGGCGGCCTCGGCGGCGGCCCGCGGGCTGCGGCTCGTCCCCGAGTCGCCGGCCGTCCGGTCCGGGCCGCAATCTTGCTCTAGACGTATGGTTCGGTAGATGATAACAATTAGGTAGACAATTAATCGGCTTTCTTGGTGATCCACGTCACGAGTGCTTACCGTCCACTCATCGTCAGTGTGACTCCCGCCCCGCGGGCGCTCCAGGGGTGCCAGCACCAGGCGGCCCAGCCACCGTCCCGGCCAACTCTTGGGGGGTCGAACCCAAATGATCAACAAGTCACGCAGGACCGCTCTGCTGCGGGTATCCGCACTGAGCGTCGCCGTCGCGGCCCTCGCCGCGGCCTGCAGCAGCAGCGGGAACAGCAGCAGTAGCAGCAGCCCGGGGGCCGGCCCGTCGACCTCCGCGGCGGCGGCATCCGGGTCGGACTGGGTCATCGGCACGATCGGGAACTTCTCCGGCCCATCCGCCCAGCCCGAGCACCTGGCCGGGCTGCAGGCCTGGGTCGACACCGTGAACGCCAGCGGCGGGATCAAGGGCCATCGGCTCAAGCTCGTCGTCGAAGATGACCAGGGCGATGCGACCAAGTCGCAGGCCGACATCCGGCAGCTCGTGCAGGTGGACCACGTGCTGGCCATCGTCAGCCCGGAGGCGTCCGGCACCGAGAGTGGCTGGGCGTCCTATGTGCAGCAGCATCACGTCGCCGTCGTGGGCGGCGAGGCGGACACCCCGGTGTGGTTCACGAATCCGTCGTTCTTCCCGTCCAGCTCCACCGTGCTGACCTCGCTGGAGATGCAGGCCTACTCGGTCAAGCTGGCCGGCAAGAGCAAGTTCGGCGCCGTGTACTGCGCCGAGCTGGCCGCGTGCAAGCAGGCCGTGCCCGGGCTCCAGGGGTACGCCAAGGCGTTCCACCTCGACCTGGCGGTCAGCGCGGCCGTGGCCGTTTCGGCGCCGAGCTATACCGCCCAGTGCCTGTCGGCCAAGCAGGCCGGTGCGCAGGCGGTGGCCCTGGAAGTGTCGTTCCAGGCCGGCTCGCGGTTCGCCCCGGCTTGTGCGCAGCAGGGTTACAGCCCCACGTATGTGATCCCATCCGGCGCCTTCGACAACCGTTACCTACAGGTCTCCCAGGTCAACGGCGCCTACATCCCGACCACCAACGCGCTGTGGTTCTCCAGCACGCCCGCGGTGGACCAGTTCAAGCAGGCCATGGCCAAGTACGAGCCGAGCACCACGCTGGGCCCGAACCCGATCTCCGGGTGGACCGGTGGCGCACTGTTCGGCGCGGCGGCGGCGAACCTGCCCGCCAAGCCGACCCCGGCCGACGTGTTCACTGCGCTCTACGGGCTGCCGAAGAACGACACGCTGAACGGGCTGGCCCCGCCGCTGAACTTCCACCGGGACGCTCCGGCTTCCCAGGTCACCTGCTTCTTCCTGGGCCAGATCTCCGGTGGCAAGCTGACCGCGCCCAAGGGCACCGCCCCGATCTGCCCGTCGTGATCTGAGGGGTCCTGGGGCCGGCGCTCGCGCTGCATGCCCCAGGACCCTGACCCGTCAAGCGTGAGGACCAGATGAACGCCCTGCTCCCGTTCGTGATCCTCGGGATCACCGCCGGATCCGTGTACGGCCTGACCGGCACCGGCCTGGTGCTCACGTACAAGACGTCGGGCATCTTCAACTTCGCGCAGGGTGCGGTGGCCACCACGGGCGCCTACGTGTTCTACATCCTGCACGACGACGTGTTCCATCTTCCGGCTGTGCCGACCGCCCTGATCTGCGTGTTCGTCCTCGGGCCGGTGCTTGGCCTGGGCCTGGAGGCGATGGCCCGGCGGCTGGCCGACAGTTCGGCGACCATGCAGGTGGTGGCCACCGTCGGCATCGTGCTGGCCGTCCAGGGCTTCTTCACGGCCACGTTCGGCGAGCTGGCCCGGACCTTCCCGGCCTGGCTGCCGCAGCACACGGTGGACGTCGGCGGGGTCTTCGTCGGCACCGACCAGATGATCATCACTGGCATCGCGCTGGCCGCGACCGTGGCCTTGTTCCTGTTCTTCCGGCTGACCCGGCTCGGGCTGGCCATGCGCGGCGTGGTGGACAACCCTGAGCTGCTCGACCTGGGCGGCACCAGTCCGGCGGCGGTGCGCCGCTGGGCCTGGATCATCGGCTCCAGCTTCGCCACGCTGGCCGGCGTCCTGCTGGCCCCGACGCTCAACCTGGACGCCACCGTGCTGACCTTGCTCGTCGTCCAGGCGTTCGGCGCCGCCGCGATCGGCCGGTTCTCCAGCCTGCCGCTCACCTACGTCGGTGGCCTGGTGGTCGGCATCGCCGCCTCGATCGCCACCAAATACGTGGTCACGGCCAGCGCCGCGCTGGCCGGGCTGCCGGCCAGCATCCCGTTCATCGTGCTGTTCCTGGTGCTGATCTTCACGCCCCGGTCCAAGCTGGCCGACCGCCGGGTGCGGCGGCCCCGGCCCGCGCCGGCCTACGCCGCCCCGGCCCGGGTGCAGCTGGCCGGCGCCGTGCTGGCCGGCGCGGTCCTGCTGGTCATCCCGCACATCGTCAACGCGGGCCAGCTGCCCTACTGGTCGGACGCCCTCACCCAGGTCATCCTGTTCCTCTCGCTGGGCCTGCTGGTCCGCACGTCGGGGCAGGTGTCGCTGTGCCAGGCCGCGTTCGCGGCCATCGGCGCGACCACCATGGGCCACCTGACCGCCGGATTCGGGCTGCCCTGGGGCGCCGCGCTGCTGCTGGCCGGGCTGGCCGCGGTGCCGATCGGCGCCTTCATCGCGATCCCGGCCATCCGGCTGCCCGGCGTGTTTCTGGCCCTGGCCACGTTCGGGTTCGGCGTCACCGTGGAGCAGATGGGCTACCCGCTGTGGATCATGTTCGGGTCCAGCTCGCTGGGCCAGGCGGTGAACCGGCCGTCGTTCGCCCAGGGTGACATCGCCTACTACTACCTGATGCTCGGCTTCGCCGTGGTGGCCGGGCTGCTGGTGGTGTGGCTGGTGCGCAGCCGGCTGGGCCGGCTGCTCCGCGGCCTGGCCGACTCGCCGGTCGCGCTGGCCACCAACGGGACCAGCGTGGTGGTGACCCGGGTCCTGGTGTTCTGCATCGCGGCCTTCCTCGCGGCTGTGTCTGGTGCCCTGTTCGGCGGGGTCGTGCACACGGTGACCAGCGGGGACTTCACCTCGTTCAGCTCCCTGACCCTGCTCGCGCTGCTGGTCATGATGCCGGGCCGGGAGCCGTGGTACGCGTTCGGCGCCGGGTTCGCCCTGATCGTCATCCCGTCCTGGATCTCCACTGGCGCGACCGTGGGGGACTGGCTCAACGTCCTGTTCGGGGTGGCCGCGGTGCAGGTCGCGCTGGGCTTCGCGCCGGGCAATGAGCGGCTGCACCGTTTCCTGGACCGCATCGGCGGCCGGAAGAGGACCGTCTCCGAGCCCGCGCCCACCGCGGTCCCCGCCACCCCGGCCGCCAACGGCAAGGTCCCCGCCGCCGCCAGCAGCACACCCGCCACCCCTGGACTCGACGTGGCCAACGTCACGGTCCGCTATGGCGGTCATGTCGCGGTCAACGACGTGAGCCTGTCCGCCCCGGTCGGCCGGATCACCGGGCTCATCGGGCCCAACGGGGCCGGCAAGACCACCCTGTTCAACGTGGCGTCCGGCCTGGTCCGCCCGGCGGGCGGCACGCTACGGCTGCACGGCGCCGACATGTCCAGTCTGAACCCGGCCGCGCGGGCCCGGCACGGCCTGGGCCGGACCTTCCAGAAGATGGAGCTGTTCGACTCGCTCACCACCCGGGAGAACGTGTCCCTCGGCTGGGAAGCCGCGCAGGCCGGCCGCCGCCCGTGGCGGCACCTGACCGAGACCGGCCCGGAGCGGCGTAACCGGGACACGGCCGCCGAGCAGGCCATGGCACTGGCCGGCATCACCGATCTGGCCGGCCGTCCGGTGGCGGCGCTGTCCACCGGACAGCGGCGGCTGGTCGAGCTGGCCCGCTGCCTGGCCGGCCAGTTCGATGTCCTGCTGCTCGACGAGCCGTCTTCCGGCCTGGACGGGGCCGAAACCGAGCGGTTCGGTGCCGTGCTCAACCACGTCGTGGCCGAGCGCGGGGTCGGCATCCTGCTGGTGGAGCACGACATGGCGCTGGTCATGAACGTGTGCGACTACGTCCACGTGCTGGACTTCGGGACGAAGATCTTCGAGGGCAGCACCGCCGAGGTGAGCTCCAGCGGCGAAGTCCGCGCGGCATACCTGGGCACCGAGCCGGTCGGGCGGCAACAACCGAAGATGGCGAGGTAGCCGCGATGCTGGAACTGCACGGGATCGAGGCCGGTTACGGCGAGCACACCGTGCTCCGCGACGTCTCGCTGACCGTCGAGCCGGGCAGCGTGGTGGCCGTCCTGGGACCGAACGGGGCCGGCAAGACCACCCTGCTGCGCGTCGTGTCCGGCCTGCTCAGGCCGTCGTCCGGGACGGTCCAGCTGGACGGCGAGGACATCACCCGGACCCGGCCGCACGCCAGGGCCAGGCGCGGGCTGTGCCACATCCCGGAGGGCCGTGGCATCTACCCGACCCTCACCGTCCGGGAGAACCTGGTGCTGCACTCCCGCAAGGGCGAGGAAGCCACCGCACTGGACCGGGCCACCTCAGCCTTCCCGGTCCTGGGGGAGAAGCTGCGCCAGCCCGCCGGGCAGCTGTCCGGCGGGCAGCAGCAGATGCTGTCGCTGGTCCGCGCCTATCTGACCAGCCCCCGGCTGGTCCTGGTGGACGAGGCCTCGATGGGCCTGGCCCCGGTCGTGGTGGACCAGATCTTCGAGTTCCTCGGCGGGATCGCGGCGTCCGGGACCGCGCTGCTGCTGGTGGAGCAGTACGTGAGCCGGGCCCTGGCCCTGGCCAGCCAGGTGTACCTGCTGAACAAGGGCAGCGTGGTGTTCACCGGCAAGCCGCAGGACATCGCCGACGACCTGTTCGTGCACTACCTCGGCACCGCCGCCAGCGCCCATTGAGCAGACGGCCGCCAGGGCCGGTTCAGCGCTGGCGGAGCTCCACGGTGGTCATCCGGGCACCGGGGGTGAGCACGCCGGTGATCTTCTCCGGGTCCAGGTCGCCGGCCAGCGGCGGGAAGGCGGGCGGCCGCTTCTGCACGAAGCTGTCCACGCCCTCCCGGAAGTCAGGGCCGGCGTTCAGCACTTCCATCACCGCGTAGGAGCGGCGGCTGGCTTCCTCGAAGGAGGCATCGAGATCCGCCAGCACCTGATGCCGGATCACGGCCATGGCCGCCGGCGAGCAGTTGCGGGCCAGGTCCCGGGCGTACTCCCGGGCCGCGGGCAGCACCTCGCCGGGCGCTAGCACCCGGTTGACCAGCCCCAGCGCGAGGGCCTCGTCGGCCTCGAAGACCCGGCTGGACAGCAGCAGGTCGAGTGCGCTGCCGACACCCACGTAGCGGGGCAGCACCCAGGACATGCCGTACTCGGCGCCCAGCCCGCGGCGGGCGAACGCGGTGCTGAACCGGGCGCCCCGCGCGGCGAACCGGACATCGCACATCAGCGCCTGGGTCAGCCCGATGCCCGCGCAGGCCCCGTTGATCGCGGCGATCAGCGGCTTGCGGAACAACCGCGGTGCGTACTGCGGCCGGCGCGCCGAGATGTCCACTCCCCGGCCGGCCACCTGGGACAGCCGGTCCATGTCAAACCCCGGGCAGAACGCCGTCCCGGCGCCGGTCAGCACGCCCACCCGCACCGCCGGATCGGTGTCCGCTCCGGCCAGCACATCGAAGTACCGGTTCTCCATCGCCGCGGTCCACGCGTTGCGGCGCCCGGGCCGGTTCAGCGTGAACGTGGCCACGCCGTCCGCGTCCACCTCGGTCAGCACCAGGTCCGCATCGTCGGCCATGCCGGCTGACCTCCCCGCCGTGTCAATAACACTATATTATCTGATTAAGTTATCTTAATTGCGGGAGGCAACGATGGCTATGGCCGTGCCGGACGAACTGGCCGGACTGCGCCGCGGGCTGGGCCGGAACGGGCTGCCGATCCCGGCCTACCGCACGCTCGGGGCCGGGTTCCGCAGCGCCACGCCCGGGGCGGCGGTGTTCCGGCTGCCGGTGTCCGGGCACCTGACCACGCCCGACGGCAGCCTGCTGCCCGGCGCGTTCGCCGTGGTGGCCGACGCCTGCTGCGGCAGCGCGGTGGCCAGCGCCATGCCGGCTGGTGCGGCCGCGCTGACCGCGCAGTTGCGGGTGGAGTTCCTCCGGCCGGCGCCACCGGGCCAGGCCTGGATCGAGGGCCGGGCCGAGGCCGACGCCGTGGACGGCGACGGCGGGCTGGGCCGCGGCGAGATCGTGGACGAGGCGGACCAGTTGCTCGGGGTCGCCTCGCTGCGGCTGATGACGGCCTCGCACCCGGGGTCGGGGGCCGCCGCCGCCCGGGCCAGCGCGGCCCAGGACACCGCCGTCCAGGCCGCGGCCGTCCCCGCCACCCCGCTGCTCCCTGCCCCGGCCGCGCCTGCCCCAGGACCCGGAGCGCCGGCCTCGGCGGTGCCCGCCGCACCGGCGGCGCCGGCCGCGGGCGATTCCATCGACTGCGGTGGCTTGCCGCCGCTCGGCGCGGAGCGGCGATCGGGGGGCCCGGGGGGTCGTCCCCCCGGGCCAGCAGAGTTCCTCGGGGTGGTCAGCCGGCTGGCCGTCGCGGGCCGGTCCGCGTGGACACTGCGGCCGTCACCGGGGACGGCCAACAGCTTCGGGATGGTGCACGGCGGGGTGCTCGGGCTGCTGGCGCACCAGGTGGCCAGCGACGCGCAGAAGTCCCTGATCGGCCCGGGCGAGCAGCTCATCCCGCTGGATCTCGTGGTGAACTTCTACCGCGGGGTGCCGGCAGCCGGCCGTCTGATCACGGCCGCCGCGCAGGTCGCGCACCGCGGCCGCCGGTTCGTGGTCGCCGAGGGCACGGTGACCGGCCCTGATGGCAAGCCGGCGCTGCGCCTGTCGGCGGGTGCCCAGGTCCGCGGCCCGCGCTGACCGGCTGCGCTCAGCTGCGGCTGGCCAGCAGCCCGGCCACAATCTCGGCGTGCTCCGCCGAGATCATGCTGCGCCGTTCCGCGTCCAGCCCGGTCTCCATGATCGCCCCGATGGCCTGCTCCAGATGCGCGTTCACCGCCCGCTTGGTGCCGCGCAGCGCGGTCACCGGTAGCTCGGCCAGCCGCCGGGCCAGATTCATCGCCTCATCGAGCAGCGTGCCGTCCGGCACCACCCGGTTGGCCAGGCCCAGCCGCACTGCCTCCGCGCTGCTCACCCGCTCACCCAGAAACAGCAGTTCCTTGGCCCGGGCCGGCCCGACGATGAGCGGGAGGACCAGCGCGCCGCCGTCCCCGGCGGCCAGCCCGACCTGCACGTGCGGGTCGGCGAGATAGGCCCGCTCGGCCATCAGCACCAGGTCGGACAGCAGGGCCAGGCTGCAGCCGAGCCCGACGGCCGGGCCGTTCACCGCCGCGATCACCGGCACCGGGCAGCGCACCATGCCGGTGATGATCCGGCGGGCCTCCGCGATGTTCTGCTCCCGGAACGCCGCGTCCACCTGCACCCGGGTCATCACGTGAAAGTCCCCACCGGCACTGAACGCCCGTCCCCGGCCGGTCAGCACCACAGCGCGGACCAGATCGTCGGCGGCCAGCCGATCCCAGACGCCGGCCAGCGCCGTGTGCAGTTCCTCGCTCGCGGCGTTGCGCTGGTCGGGCCGGTTCAGCTCGATGAGCCGGACCGGCCCTTGCGCGGTGACCACCAGCTCCGGCGCCAGGTCGTACATGAGTCCTCCGCAGGGGCGTTAATGAGCAAGGTCGTGCAGGATCGGGTCCCAGACCTCAATGGCGATGTCATAGGGGGCGTAGAAAGAGACCCGGTCGATCAGCGCGCCGAACCGGCGCCCGATCTCGGCCGCCACGCCGGAGGGCTCGGCCACCACGGCGAACGCATTCAGCACGTCGTCGTCGATGAGCTTCCCCATGGCCGTCCACTTGTCCTCCCCGGACGACCGGGACAGTGTGTTCAGCTCGTCGCCCAGCCCGGCCCAGCCGTGCCGCTCCAGCACGCCGCGATAGGCCGGGGTGCTGCCGTAGAAGGCGATCTGCTGCCGGGTGCCGGCCACCGCCCGGGCCAGCTCTTCCTCGGTCCGCCCGGTGGCGATCATCAGCTGGAAGCTGACCTCCACGCCGGCCCGGCTCCTCCCGGACCGGGCCAGGCCACGGTTCAGCGCCGGGAGGGTCACTTCGCGCAAGTAGCGCTCGGTGCAGAACGGATGCACCAGCAGGCCGTCGGCGGTCTCGCCGGCCACCGCGGTCATCGCCTCGCCCACCGCGGCCAGGAACACCCGGGGCGCGCCGCCCGGCGCGGGCGGCGGGGAGAAGAACGGTGTCATGAGCGTGTGCCGGTAGAAGTCGCCACGGAAGCTCAGCTTGGTGCCGTCGTTCCACGCGGCCCAGATGGCCCGCAGAGCCAGGATGAACTCGCGCATCCGCGGCGCGGGATGGCTCCACGGCATGGCGAAGCGCCGCTCGATGTGCGGCCTGATCTGGCTGCCCAGGCCGAGGATGAACCGGCCGCCCGAGTAGGCCTGCAGGTCGTGGGCGGTGTAGGCGAGCTGCATGGGGGACCGGGCGAAGGCCACCGCGATGGCCGTGCCGAGATCGATCCGCTCGGTGTGCTCGGCCGCCAGGACCAGCGGCAGGAACGGGTCATGGGCCGACTCCGATGACCAGAGCCCGGCGTAGCCGGCCTTCTCGTGCTGCCGGGCTTCACCGGCCACGGCGGCGGTCTGCCACGCCACGAGCTTGCCGTCCACCTTCATCGGGTCCTCCTTGGCGTATACTCGCTAACGTAGCATAATAAGTTAACTATATATTTCGCGTCCTCAGGGGGCTGCCGGTGGACTTCGGGCTCAGTGACGAACAGGAGATGCTCCGCGCTACGGCACGCGAGTTCGTCGCCGAGGTCTGCCCGGCGGAGCGGGCCAAGGAGTGGGACGAGGAGTCGGCTGTCCCGCCGGAACTGTTCCAGGGTATGGCCGGGCTGGGCTGGTTCTCGCTGCCGTTCGCCGAGGAGGACGGCGGCGACGGCGGCGGACCGGTCGAGCTGATCCTGATCGCCGAGGAACTCGGCCGGGCCAGCTTCGACGTGGCCATGTGCTACATCGGGGTACTCATCCCGGGTATCACCGTGTTCAACCATGGCAGCGACGCGCACCGGGCGTTCATCCGGACCGAGGTGATGACCGGACGGCAGCGGCTGGCGGTGGCGCTCAGCGAGCCGGACAGCGGGTCGGACGCGGCCGCGCTGCGCACCTCGGCGCAGGACCAGGGCGATCACTTCCTGGTCAACGGGCAGAAGATGTGGTGCACCGGGGCGGGCCTGCCGGACACCACGATCGCCACGTATGTCCGGACTGGGCCACGCGAGCCCAAGCACGAGGGGATCAGCCTGCTGCTCATCGACCCGCGGGCGGACGGGGTCGAGATCCGGCGCACGCCCACCCTGGCCCGGCACATCCTGGGCACCAATGAGGTGTTCCTGTCCGACGTGCGGGTGCCGCGGGAGAACCTGGTCGGCCCGCAGGACAAGGGCTGGTCGCTGATGCTGTCCAACCTGGACCTGGAGAAGGTCATCATCACCGGCGGCTATCTCGGCGCGGCCCAGGCCACGCTGGACGAGATGCTCACGTTCGCCAAGACGCGGCACGCGTTCGGCCGCCCGGTCGGCACGTTCCAGGCGCTGGCCCACGCCATGGCCGACCTTCAGGTGGAGATCGACTCGGCGCGGCTGCTCGCCTACCGGGCCGCGTGGCTGCTGGCCCAGGGCAGGCCGTGCAGCCGGGAAGGCGCGATGGCCAAGCTCAAGGCCTCGGAGACGTACGTGGCCGCGGCCCGGCTGGGCATGCAGGTGTGCGCCGCGCACGGGTTCTCCACCGACAGCGTGATGAGCTTCCGGTACCGCGAGTCGATCGTGGCCACCATCTCCGGTGGCACCAGCCAGATCCAGCGCAACGGCATCGCCCGCAGCATGGGCCTGCGTAGCTACTGACCGGGTGACGCCGCCACGGTCAGGCCCGGGCGGCGTCGCCGAGCAGGGCGCGGGCGATGATCACCTGCTGGATCTGGCTGGTGCCCTCGTAGATGCGGAACAGCCGGGCGTCCCGGTAGAACCGCTCCACCGGCACGCCGCGCATGTACCCGGCGCCGCCGTGGATCTGCACCGCGCGGTCCGCGACCCGGTGCACCATCTCGCTGGCGAAGTACTTGGCGCAGGACGGCCCCACCGTGGTGTCCGCACCGGTGTCGAACCGCCGCGCGGCGTCCAGCACGGCCGCCCGGCCAGCGTAGTAGTCCGTCATCGAGTCCGCGATCAGGCCCTGGATCAGCTGGAAGGCGCCGATCGGCCGGCCGGACTGGCGGCGCTCCCGGGCGAACGACACCGACTCGTCCACCAGCCGCTCGGCCAGGCCGGCACACAGCGCGGCGATGTGCACCCGGCCGTGGGCCAGGCAGCCCATGGCGATGCGCAGCCCGCGGCCCTCCCCGGCCGGACCGCCGACGAGCGCGGATCCGGGCACCCGCACGTCGTCCAGCAGGACATCGGCGGTCCACGCGCCGGCCTGGCCCATCTTGTGGTCCTTCGGGCCGACGGTCAGGCCCGGGGTGTCGCGGGGGACCAGGAACGCGGAGATGCCCCGGCCGGCCGGGGCATCCTGGCTGGTCCGGGCGAACACCAAGAACAGGTCGGCCAGCGGGGCGTTGGTGATATAGCGCTTGACCCCGTTGAGGACCCAGTCCGCGCCGTCCCGGCCGGCCCGGGTGGTGAGCGCGGCCGGGTCGGAGCCGGCCTCGGGCTCGGTCAGCGCGAACGACGCGATCACCTCGCCGCTGGCGATCCGCGGCAGCCACTGGCTCTGCTGCTCCGGGGTCCCGCCCACCACCAGCACGTGGCCCGCGATGCCGTTGTTGGTGCCGAACATCGAGCGCAGCGCCGGCGTGGTGTAACCCAGCTCGAACACGAGCTGGACCTCCTCGGTCATGGACAGGCCCAGCCCGCCGTGCTCCTCGGGCAGCGCGAAGCCGAACAAGCCCAGATCCCGGGCCGCCTGCCGGATGTCCTCCGGGATCTCGTCCTGCTCCTCGATTCCCGCCTCGGCGGGCGCCACCCGCTCCCGGACAAACCGCCGGGTCTCGGCCAGCACGGCCGCGAACACCGTCGCGTCCACGTTGCCTCCCCTACTTCGCGAAGTGGATGACGCCCCGGATGTTCCGGCCGGTGCGCATGTCGTCATAGGCGCCGTTGATCTGGTCGAGCCGGTAGACCCGGGTGACCAGCTCGTCGAGCTTGAGCTGCCCGGCCCGGTACATGTTCAGCAACGCTGGTATGGCCACACGGGGCGACTTCATGCCATACAGAGCGCCCTGGATGCGTTTCTGGAGCATGGCCAGGCCGAGTGCGTTGACACCGGGGATGACCGCGTCTTCGGTGTCCGGGCTCAGGCCGGTCACGACGAGCGTGCCCGCCTTGCGGATGGCCCGGTAACCCTCGCCGATCAGGTCGTTGTGCACGAGGCTGGCGGTCAGGATGCACACGTCGGCGCCCTGGCCGTTGGTCAGCGCCCGGACCCGGTCCAGTGCCGCCGGGATCGACTCGAACGACTCGGTCGCGCCGAAGTCGCGGGCCCACTTGCGCTTGTCCGCGACCGGGTCGACCGCGATGATGTGCGCGGCACCGCCCGACCGAGCCCCCTGGACGGCATTCATTCCCACCCCGCCGGCGCCGGCCACGATGACCACATCGCCGGGCTGGACGCCGCCGGCCGTGACGGCCGAGCCGAACCCGGTCTGCACCGCGCAGGCCAGCAGGCAGGCGACCTCCAGCGGGATGTCTGCACCGATCTTCACGCACGACTTCTGGTCGTAGACCTGCCACTCGGCGAATGTGCCAAGCACGCTCATCGTGCCCAGGCCGGCGCCGTCGGTGGTGCGCATCCGGAAGGTGCCGTCGAGCTGGCGGCCGGCCAGGATCAGCGCGCCGTTGTCGCACAGGTTCTGCAGGCCCATCGCGCACCAGCGGCACTCGCCGCAGGCGGGAATGAACGAGGTGACGATGTGGTCGCCGGCTTCGAGCCCGTGCACGCCGGGCCCCAGCTTCCGCACGATTCCGGAGCCCTCGTGCCCGCCGACCACCGGCAGGTGCGCGAACCGCAGGTCACCGCGGGTGATGTGGTCGTCGCTGTGGCACAGCCCGGTGGCCACCATCTCGACCAGGACCTCGCCCGCCCCGGGTCTGTCGAGCTCGACGTCCTCCACGCTCCAGTCGCCGGGGACCCGCCTGAGCACAGCCGCTCGTGTCTTCATGACTGCTGACCTTTCTGGCCGGGGCGGGGCGGGCTGGGCGCACCCCGGATTCAGCGGGCTGGGCGGTGCGGGCCGGGGACGGCGCGGGACCTAGCTCGTAGAATCAGTTGACTAATTATCCTAAATAAACGAGGATCGGGCAAGGCGCCGGTGCTGGGCACGATCGGGCAGACACCCGCGGGGCAGCACGATCGGGCTGGTACCTGGATGGTGGGACGGAGGGCTGGTGTCCGAAGCAGGACTTCCCGAGCGACTGGCGCGGGTCGAGGCGCAGCTGGCCATCCAGCAGCTCCCCATCCGGTATGCGATGGCCGTGGACGCCCGGGACCTGGACGCCTGGGTGGGCTGCTTCCGGCCCGACGTGGATATGGGGCGGCACGGCACCGGGCGGGACGCGCTGCGCCGGTACATCGAGCCGATGGTGCGCCGGTTCTACCGGTCGGTGCACCAGATCTGCGGGCACCGCATCGAGCTGGCCGGCCTGGACCGGGCCACTGGCGCGGTCTACTGCCGGGCCGAGCACGAGGTCGGGGACGAGTGGATCGTGATGGCGATCTGCTACTTCGATGAGTACGCCCGGGTGGACGGCGAATGGTTCTTCTCCCGGCGGCGGGAGCGGCACTGGTACGCGGCTGACGTGACCCGGACGCCGCAGTCGGTGCGGTTCACCGGCTGGAACGGCAGCGGCCCCCCGGCCCTGCCCGGGGGGTTCGCGTCGTGGGCGCCGTTCTGGGACGGCGACCAGCAGGCGGGCACGCTGACCACGGCACCGGCCGGGACGCCGGACGGGGCGGGCCGGTGAACATCGGCGTCTGGTTCGACCTGCGCAACCCGCCCGGCTGGCGGCAGGACCCGGCCCGGCTCTACGGCTTCACCCTGGAGCTGTGCGAGGAGGCCGAACGGCTCGGCGCGCACTCGGTCTGGTTCTCCGAGCACCACGGATTCGAGGACGGCTACCTGCCCCAGCCGCTGACGTTCGCCGCCGCGGCGGCCGCCCGGACCAGCCGGGTCCGGCTGGGCACCGGCATCCTGGTCGCGCCGTTGCGCAAGACCGCCCAGCTCGCCGAGGAGGCTGCGGTGGTGGACATCATCAGCGGCGGCCGGCTGGAGCTGGGCCTGGGGGCGGGGTACCGGCCGCCGGAGTTCGAGCTGTTCGGCACCGAGTTCGCCGCGCGGTACCGGATCCTCGATCAGCAGGTGGGCGAGCTGCGCCGGCTGTGGGGCGGCGACGGCGGCCTGACGCCACGGCCGGTGCAGGCCCGGCTGCCGGTCTGGCTCGGCTACCAGGGGCCCAAAGGCGCCCGCCGGGCGGGCCGGATGGGCGAAGGGCTGCTCACCCTGGCGGCCGGCTCCTGGCCGCACTACCGGGACGGCCTGCTCGAAGGCAGCCACGACCCGGCGGCGGCCCGGATGGGCGGCGGGATCCAGGCCTACGTGACCGAGGACCCGGACCGGGACTGGCCGCTGCTCGCCCCGCACATCGCCTACCAGCAGGACAGCTACCGCAGGTACCTGGTCGAAGGCACCGGCCAGCCGGCGCCCCGCCCGGTGGACCCCGAGCGGCTGCGCGCCCGCGGGCCGGCCGCCGGGCCGCTGTCATACTTCCTGTTCGGCACGCCTGAGCAGGTCGCGGCCGAAATCCGCGGGTACGCCGGGGACGCGCCGGTACGGCACGTCTGGATCGGCGCGTCGGTGGCGGGCCTGCCCGAGGACCTGGCCGCCCAGCACGTGCAGACGATCTGCACCCGGCTCGGCCCGCTGCTAGCCAGGGCCGAATCCCGCGCGGCGGTGCCCGCGGGACAGCACACCGAGGGGTGACGCATGGGCAGGCTGGACGGCAAGATCGCGATCATCACCGGGGCGGCGTCCGGCATCGGCCGGGTCACCGCGGAGCGGGTGGCGGCCGAGGGAGCGCGGACCGTCGTCGCTGACCTGAACGCGGCCGGGGCCCGGGACGTGGCGGCCAAGATCGCGGCGGCCGGCGGGCAGGCCATCGCGGTGCCGGTGGACCTGGGCGATACCGACTCGGTGCGGGCCATGGTGGGCGCGGCCGTGGCCGCCTACGGTGGGCTGGACATCCTGCACAACAACGCCGCCGCGACCGCGCTCGCGGCCACCCGGGACCTGCCGGTGAGCGAGGCCGACCCGGCTGTCTGGGACGAGACCATGCGGGTCAACCTGCGTGGCACCTTGGTGGCCATCCAGGCCGCGGTGCCGCACCTGATCGCCCGCGGCGGCGGCTCGGTGATCAACACTGCCTCGGGCGCCGGCCTGGCCGGGGACCTGCGTCCGCCGGCCTACGGCGCGTCCAAGGCCGCGCTGATCAGCCTGACCCGGTACGTGGCCGCCGAGTTCGGCCGGCCGGGCGTCCGGTGCAACGCAATATCACCGGGCTTCATCGTCATCCCGGAGAAGCCGGGCCGCGAGGCGGTGCACGCGACCATGCTGCGCCACCAGCTCACCCCCCGGCTCGGCCGGCCGGAAGACATCGCCGCCCTGGTCGTCTTCCTGGCCTCGGACGAGTCGGCGTTCATCACCGGGCAGAACATCTGCGTCGACGGCGGCGCGCTGGCCCACCAGCCGTTCCTGGCCGACTTCCGCGGCGACTGAGACGGGCTGGCGGCAGTGCGGCGGCATGGGCGTTAAGCAAACGAGGAGGAACAGATGCCGGGCGGATCGTGCGAGGGGCGCGTCGTGGTGATCACGGGCGCGGGGAACGGGATCGGCCGGGCGCACGCCCGGGCGTTCGCCGCGCAGGGCGCCAGGGTCGTGGTGAACGACCTGGGCGGGGCCCGGGACGGGGCCGGGGCGTCGGGCGGGCCGGCCCAGGCGGTGGTGGACGAGATCCGCGCGGCGGGCGGGGCGGCGGTGGCCAGCGCCGACGACATCTCCTCCTGGACCGGTGCGGAGCGGCTGATCGGCCAGGCCATCGAGGCGTTCGGCGGGCTGGACGTGGTGGTGAACAACGCGGGCATCCTGCGCGACCGGATGATCGTCACGATGACCGAGCAGGACTTCGACAGCGTCATCGCGGTGCACCTCAAGGGGACGTTCGCGGTGCTGCACCACGCGGCGGCGTACTGGCGGCAGCGGGCCAAGGACGGCCAGGCCAATGACGCGCGGGTGATCAACACGACGTCGCCGTCCGGGCTGTTCGGCAACCCGGGGCAGGGTAACTACGGGCCGGCCAAGGCAGGCATCGCCAGCCTGACCATCATCGCGGCCCGGGAACTGGAGCGGTACGGGGTGACGGTCAACGCGATCGCGCCGACCGCGCTGACCCGGATGACCGAGGACATCCAGATGATGCAGGCCGCAGCGGCGAGTCAGGACCTCAGCCCGGAGGCGATCTCCCCGCTGGTGGTGTGGCTCGGCTCGGCCGCGTCGCGGGACGTGACCGGGCGGGTGTTCGGGGTGTGGGGGAACCAGATCACCGTGCTGGAAGGCTGGGTGAACGGGCCGAGCGTGTCCCGGGACACGCGCTGGGACGCTGCGGGCCTGTCCGGGGTCATTCCCGGCCTGGTGGCCAAGGCCGCGCCGAACGCCGACACGCTGGGCAACCGGGCGCCAGCCAGCTGACCCGGCCGGCCGGGACCGACCGGGAGTCAGACCGACGCCTGCTGTGGGGTCTGGGCCGGGACGGTGAACAGCTCGTTGAACGTGCCCCGGGTGATCCGCTCCCGGACCTCGTCGCTGGCCTGGGCGAACAGGCCGCGCAAGGTCTCCTGGGTGTGGCCGTAGGTGCCTTCCAGGTGCGGGTAGTCGTCGCCCCACAGCACGTTGCGGTAACCGGTCGCGTCCATCACCTGCACGGCGCTCTTGTCGTGCTGGAACGACGCGTACACCTGCTGGTAGATGATCTCACTGGGCAGCCGGCTCAGCTTGGGGTGGACGAACATGCCGTGCTGGCGGTAGGCCTCGTCCATCCGGTCCCCGATGGCCGGGACCCAGGACGCGCCGCCCTCGGCGATCAGGATGCGCAGCCCCGGATGGCGGTCCAGGGCGCCGCCCGCGACCAGGTGCGACACCACCCGCATGCCCGGGTAGGTGGTCTCCATGTAGTTCACGATCGCGCCACCCGGGCCGCGGAACACCACGGTGTCCCCGCCGGTGCCGATGTGGAAGCCGAGCACGATCCCGGCCCGCTCGGCCACCGTCCACACCGGCTCCCACCGGTCCAGCGCGTATTCCTCGCCGGGGCGGGTCTGGCTGGGCAGGAACACGGCCTGGAACCCGAGTCCGGCGGCGCGCTCGAGCTCGGCGACCGCGTCGCCGATGTCCGCGGTGGACACGACCGCCGTCGGGATGACCCGCTTGTTCTTGCTCAGGATCTCGGCGTGCGCCCAGTCGTTCCAGGCCCGCACGGTCTCCCGGGCCAGTTCCCGGTCGGTGATCTTGACGGTCCAGAAGCCCATCGACGGGAACGCGAGCTGGCCCCAGACGCCCTCCTGGTCCAGGTCCTTGAGCCGGATGTCCAGGTCCCGCGCGCCGGGCGGGCGCATCGCGTCCATGAAGTCGTTGAGCTGGCGGTCCACCCGCTCGCCATCGATGTAGAGGATCTCGTACTTGTCGCCGCGCTCGGCCCGGGGCGCCCGCTGGGCCAGCCGGGGCGGCAGCGACTGCAGCCACAGGTCGGCGGGCTCCAGAACGTGCGAGTCGGCTGAGTTGGCCCAGATCTTGCTCATGATGTCCTCCTGCTCCGCACGGTACCCGGCTCACCAGCGCAGACCTAGTGCGCGGCGGGCCGCGGGGTGCGCGCCCCGCACTAGCGTGTTCCGGCGATCATCGGTATAAAGAGTTTACATATTTATCTGTATTGAGGGTAGGCTTCCGGCGCGGGAAAGGAGCGTGCGGCGATGACCGGAACCCGGCAGGTTCCCGTCGCGGAGGGGCTGTTCACCTGGCCCTCCGACGAGCCCCGGCTGATCGGGGCGCACTGCGCAGCCTGCGGGCTGGTCCGGTTTCCCGGCGGGCCGTCCTGCGAGCGGTGCGGCGGGACGGAATTCACCGAGCGGCTGCTGGCCGGCCGCGGCACGCTGTGGACGTTCACCACGCAGAACTTCCGGCCACCCAGCCCGCCGTACGACGGGGCCGACACGGCCGGGTCGTTCCAGCCCTACGCGGTGGGTTACATAGAACTGCCGGGCGAGGTCGTGGTCGAGGCCCGGCTGACCGAGCCGGATCCGGCCCGGCTGGCCATCGGCCAGCCGATGCGGCTGGCCATCGTGCCGTACACGGTCCGCCCGGACGGCACCGAGGTGGTCACGTTCGCGTTCGAGCCGGACGGTCCCGTGCCCGGCGAGGCGGGGGAGGCGTGATGGAAGCCGTCATCATCGGCGTCGGGCTGCACCCGTTCGGCCGGTTCCCCGGGGTGTCGGCCATGGACATGGCCGCGGTCGCGGTGCGCTCGGCGCTGGCCGACGCCGGGGTCAGCTGGCCGCAGGTCCAGGCCGGGTTCGTGGGCAGCCTGGAGGTCTACAACCCGGACGCGATCGTGGGCCGCCTCGGGCTGACCGGCGTGCCGCTGCGCGGCGTGTTCAACGGCTGCGCCACCGCGGGCACCGCGCTGTCCATGGCGGCCCGGGCCATCCAGACCGGCGAGCATGACCTGACCATCGCGATCGGGATGGACAAGCACCCCAGGGGCGCGTTCGCCGCCGACCCGTCGGTGGCTGGGCTGCCCGCCTGGTACGGCCAGACCGGCCTGTTCCTGACCACGCACTTCTTCGGCATGAAGATCAACCGGTACATGCACGAACACGGCATCAGCCACGGCACCCTGGCCCGGGTGGCGGCCAAGAACTTCCGCAACGCTTCGGCCAACGACAAGGCGTGGCGGCGCACCCCGCTGTCGGCCGAGGAGATACTCGCCTCGCCGGTGCTGAACTACCCGCTGCGGCAGTACATGTACTGCGGGCCGGACGAGGGCGCGGGCGCGGTCGTGCTGTGCCGGGCCGACCAGGCGCATAAGTACGCCGGCCGCCCGGTCCGGGTGCGGGCCTGCGCGCTGCGCAGCCGCCGGATCGGCGCGTTCGAGGTGCAGAGCCCGGCGTTCCCGGTGGCCGAGCACGCGCCGAGCCCGACCGTGGACGCGTCCCGGGACGCCTACGAACTGGCCGGGATCGGGCCGCAGGACGTGGCGGTGGCCCAGGTGCAGGACACCGACGCCGGCTCGGAGATCATCCACCTGGCCGAGAACGGGCTGTGCAAGGACGGCGAGCAGGAGCGGATGATCGCCGACGGGGACACCGGGATCGGTGGCCGGCTGCCCGTCAACACCGACGGCGGGCTCATCGGCAACGGGGAGCCGATCGGCGCGTCCGGGCTGCGCCAGATACACGAGCTGGTGCTCCAGCTGCGCGGGGCGGCCGGGGCACGCCAGGTGCCCGGGGCGCCGGCCGTCGGCTACGCCCACCTGTACGGCGCGCCCGGCGTGTCGGCCGTGACCATCTTGTCCACCTGACCGGCTGATGGCGGGAGTGGATCCGATGACCGACGACATCCCGGAGTTCGCCCGGGAGGCACGCGGGTTCCTGGACGCCCACGCCCGGCGGGCCGCCGGGCCTGGCCAGTTCCGCTGGGGTGTGGGCGATGACTCGGTGGCCTACTTCAGCGCGGACCCGCCCGACGTCGAGGAGCAGAAGCTGCGGGCGGCCCGGGACTGGCAGCGGACCCGCTACGAGAACGGGTTCGGCTGGATCTCCGGGCCCGCTGAGTTTGGCGGCCGTGGCCTCACCCCGGTGCACGAACTGATCTACGACTCGGTCGAGGCCGGGTACGACGTGCCCGACACCGGCACGCTGAGCGTGGTCGGGCTGGGCATGATCGGGCCGACCATCCTGGCCCACGGCCAGCAGGCCATCAAGGACCGCTACCTGCCCGCCATGTACCGCGGCGACGTGGTCGCCTGCCAGCTGTTCAGCGAGCCGGAGGCCGGCTCGGATCTGGCCAGCCTGCAGACCCGGGCCGTGCTGGCAGACGGGGAGTGGGTGCTCGAGGGGCAGAAGGTCTGGACGTCGGTGGCCCAGCACAGCCAGCTCGGCATGGCGCTGTGCCGCACCGACCCGGACGCCCCTAAGCACAAGGGCATCACCGCGTTCCTGGTGGACATGAGCGCGCCCGGGGTGGAGGTCCGGCCGCTGCGCCAGATGACCGGCGGCGCCGACTTCAACGAGGTGTTCCTGACTGGCGTCCGGGTACCCGACGACCACCGGCTCGGCGAGGTGAACGGCGGCTGGCGGGTCGCGCTGACCACGCTGATGAACGAGCGGGCCACGGTGGGCAGCGAGGGCAGCGGCCCGGTCGCCGCGGCGCTCACCCCGGCCCGGCTGAGCGCGCTCATGCGGGCCACCTGGACCTGGGACGACCGGGCGCTGCGCCGCGACCTCAGCCAGCTGCTCACCGGCATCATGGCGACCAGCCACCTGAACGCCCGCGCGTTCCGGCGCATGCAGGCCGGTGCGGCCCCCGGGCCGGAGATGTCGGTCGCGAAACTGATGTACGCGCAGAACCTGACCCGGGCCGCGCACTTCGTGTCCAGCCTGCTCGGGCCGCGGATCATTGCCGACACCGGGGAATGGGGCACGTACGCGTGGGCCGAGCTGCTGCTGGCCACACCGGCCCTGCGCATCCTCGGCGGCACCGAGGAGATCATGAAGAACATCCTGGCCGAGCGGGTGCTCGGGCTGCCGAAAGAGCCGGGCATCGACACCACGTCGCCGTTTCGTGACCTGCCCCGGTCAGGGGGTGCGCAGTGAGCGAACTGAAGGAAGGGCTGGACGAGCTGCGCGCGGCGGTCCGGGAGTTCCTGGCGGCCAAGTCGCCGGAGAGCGCGGTCCGGGCCACCATGGAGACCCAGCCGCGCTACGACCCGGCGGTATGGCAGCAGATGGCTCAGCAGCTCCGGCTGCCGGGCCTGGCCCTGCCCGATGACTACGGCGGTGATGGGTTCGGCCTGACCGAGCTCGGAGTGGTGCTGGAAGAGATGGGCGCCGCGCTGCTATGTGCCCCGTTCTTCAGCACCGTGGTGCTGGCTGCTCAGGCGCTGCTCGCGTCCGGTGACGAGGCGGCCTGTGCCCGGTACCTGCCCCCGATCGCGGCCGGGCAGAGCATCGCCACACTGGCCGCGTCCGAGGGCAACGCTTCGTGGGATCCCGCCATGGTGTCGGCCCGGGCGGAGCGCTCGGCGGACGGTTCGGGCTGGGCCGTCACCGGGACGAAGAGCTTCGTCATCGACGGGGCCATCGCCGACCTGGTCCTGGTGGTGGCCCGCAGCACCGCCGGGCCCGCCCTGTTCGCGGTGCACCGCGGCGCGCCTGGGCTGCGCGCCGCGCCGATGACCACGCTGGATCTGACCCGGTCGATGGCGGTGCTGACGTTCGACCAGGCGCCCGCCGTGCTGATCGGGGCGGAAGGCCAGGCCGGCCGGCTGATGAGCCGGGTGCTCGATGTGGCCTGCGTGGCGCTGGCCGCCGAGCAGGCCGGCGGGGCCCGCCGCTGCCTGGAGCTGAGCGCCGGGTACGCGCGGACCCGGTACCAGTTCGGCCGGCCCATCGGCTCGTTCCAGGCGGTCAAGCACAAGTGTGCGGACATGCTGGTCCGGGTCGAGCTGGCCGAGGCGACCGCGCGGGAGGCGGCCCGGCTGGCCGACGAGGGGGCCGCGGAGTTCCCGGTGGCCGCGGCCACCGCGCACATCTGCTGCTCGCAGGCGTACCTGTTCGCCGCGATGGAGACCATCCAGGTGCACGGCGGCATCGGGTTCACCTGGGAGCACCCCGCGCACCTGTACTTCCGCCGGGCCAAGTCATCCGAGCTGCTGTTCGGCGGCCCGGCCGTGTACCACGAACGCCTGCTCGACCGGCTCGGCATCTGAGCGGACTGACCCAGACGGTGCCATCCTCACACTGGTGTCTTAATCAGTTAAAGCATATGCTTTATTTTACTAGTTCGGGAACACGGCGGCGAGGATGCCCTGGAGGTGCGGGATGACGGTGCTACGCGGCGGTTTGCTCGTGGACGGGACTGGCGCCCCACCGCGGCCGGCTGACGTGGCCATCGACGGCGACCGGATCGCCGCGATCGGGGCGCCAGGCACACTGGCCGGCGGCGGCGACACCTTCGACCTGGACGGCCTGGTACTGGCCCCCGGGTTCATCGACTGCCACACGCACTACGACGCGCAGGTGCTCTGGGACCCCGACCTGACCCCCTCGTCCTGGCACGGCGTGACCACCGTGGTCATGGGCAACTGCGGGTTCGGCATCGCGCCGACCCGCCCGGATGGCCGGGAGACGATCGCCCGGACGCTGGAGAACGTGGAGGGCATGTCGGTCGAGGCGCTGTTCGCCGGCATCCCGTGGACGTTCGAGAGCTTCCCCGAGTACCTCGACGCCGTCGAGCGGACCGGCCCGAAGCTGAACGTGGCCGTCATGCTCGGGCACACCCCGCTGCGGCTGTACGTGCTGGGCGAGGAGGCCGCCGAGCGGGACGCCACCCCAGCCGAGATCGGGGAGATGCGGCGGCTGGTCGGCCAGGCACTGGACGCGGGCGCCATCGGGTTCGCGTCGTCCCGGCAGCCGGCCCACGCCGGGGCCTGGGGCAAGCCGGTACCCAGCCGGCTGGCCACCGTTGACGAGCTGATGCGGCTGGCCGAACCGCTGGCCGAGCGGGGCCGCGGCACGTTCGCCATCACCCATGGGCCGGACTTCGGCCCGGCTGAGCTCGCCGGGCTGTCGGTCAAGACCGGACGGCCGGTCACCTGGACCGCGCTGAACGCCTCGCCCGGCGCGTTCCGCCTGCTGGACAAGGCCGGGGCGCGCGGCGGTGAGGTCTGGCCCCAGGTCGCCTGCCGGCCGATCGTCTTCCAGGTCACCCTGGCCGAGCCGGCCCCGTTCGCCCGGGCCGACGCGTTCGCCGAGGTGCTGTCGGTGCCCGCCGCGGAGCGGGCCCGGTTCTACCGTGACCCGGGCTGGCGGGCCCGCGCCCGGTCGGACGCGGCCCGGCAGTGGCACTACTCCTGGGACAAGGTGTTCGTGCAGGAAACGGTCAAGCACCCGGAGCTGGCCGACGGGCCGTCACTGGCCGAGCTGGGCGCGCAGCGCGGCGTCGACCCGCTCGACGTGCTGTGCGACGTCGCGCTGGACGACGGCCTGCAGACCCGGTTCCGGGTCGTGGTGGCCAACGATGACGCCGAGTCGCTGGCCGGGCTGCTCCAGGACGACCGGACCCTGCTCGGGCTGTCCGACGCGGGGGCGCACGCCAGCCAGCTGTGCGACGCGGTGTTCGCCACGTATCTGCTGGAGCACTGGGTCCGGGAGACCGGCACGCTCTCGCTGGAGAAAGCCATCTGGCGGATCACCGGGCACCCGGCCGCGGTGTTCGGCATCCCGGGCCGGGGCCGGGTCGCGCCGGGTTACTTCGCCGACCTGGTCGCGTTCGACCCGGCCGCGGTCGGCGTCGAGCGGATGGAGCGGGTCTATGACCTGCCCGCCGGGGCTGACCGGCTGATCGCCCGCAGCCACGGCCTGCACCAGGTCTGGGTGAACGGTCAGCCAGCGAGCAACGGCGGCCCGCGGGCGGGCCGGCTCATCCGCGACGGCGGAACGTCGCCCGGCCCGCAGCACTGAGCCCCGACAGCGCGGAAAGGCACCCCATGGACATCCCGCGGATCATCAGCGTCGACGACCACGTCATCGAGCCCGGGCACGTCTGGCCGGAATACCTGCCCGCCGCCTTCCGCGACGCCGGGCCGCGCCTGGTCAAGGTGCGGGGACGGCTCCGCTTCGAGCCCCGGCACATGGCCTTCCGCGAGGACCCGGACGGGTACTGGGCCGACTGCTGGTGCTACGCGGGCACGCTGTTCCCGGTTACCGGTGGCTTCGCGGCGGTCAGCTTCCCCCGTGACCAGGCACACAACCGGGCCGTGCTGTTCGACGACATCCTGCCCGGCTGCTATGACCGCGCGGCCCGGCTGGCCGACATGGACCGCAACCACACCGACGCGTCGCTCTGCTTCCCCACGTTCCCGCGGTTCTGCGGCCAGACGTTCCTTGAGTATGGTGACCGTGACCTGGCGCTGGCCTGCGTTCAGGCCTACAACGACTGGATGATCGGCGAATGGTGCGCCGACGAGGCGCGCGGCCGGCTGATCCCGCT
>Ga0335085_10002791_pt1 | contig 31795 bp, 31 predicted proteins | sample Lox_Sample_45_FD_206712 | JGI IMG/M metagenome (GOLD analysis project Ga0335085, IMG submission 206712) | Soil microbial communities from Loxahatchee National Wildlife Refuge, Florida, United States - Lox_Sample_4.5 | ecosystem: Environmental > Terrestrial > Soil > Wetlands | place: USA... | reverse complement strand
ACGAGATCGACGCCGCGGATCCGCGTCGTCTCGTCGAAGGCGTGCCGCTGCGGCAGGTAGCCGATCTCCCGCTTCGCCGTCCGAGGCGCGCCGCCGAGCACCGACACCGTCCCTGTCGCCAGCGGCTGCTGTCCGAGGAGGACGCGCAGGAGCGTCGACTTGCCGGCGCCGTTGGGGCCGAGCACGGCGACGAACTCGCCCGGCTCGATCGCGAGCGTCGCCTGGCTCCAGATCGCCCGGCCGCCGAGGCTGACCTCGGCGCCGCGCAACTCGATCGCAGCGGCCGCGGCCGGGTCGAGCGGGACGGCCTCGCGACGATTGAGGTCCGCCAACGTCACCGAGCTAGCGTCCCGTTGCCTGATGCAGCGCCTTGATCAGGCCGCGCAGCTCTGCCACCTGCCACTGCTCGAAGTTCAGCGTGGCCGGGGAGAGCGTCTCGGTGACGGTCGCGATCGGGATGTGCTTCTGCTTGGCGATCGTGTTGACCCGCTGGATGTCGGGCGTCGCGTTCTGGCTGTTGTACACCCACACCTTGATCAGGCGGTGCTGCGCCTGGTTGTCGACGGTCTGCTTGTCCTTGGCGCTGATCTCCGTCCCTTCGGCGACCGCCTTGGCGAAGCTGTACGGCGTCAGCAGCTTCAAGCCCATGCTCTGGCCGAGCGGCTGGAAGATGCTCTCGCTGTAGCCGACCGGGACGCCGGCGAACCGCTTCCGGATCTGCGCGCGCAGCTGGTCGTAGGTCTTGAGCGACACCGTCTCGAAGTGCTTCTTCTGTGCGGCGAAGTACGACGTGTCGGCCGGGTCGAGCCTGTCGTAGGCGGCGGTGACCGCGTCGATCACCTTCTGCACCGAGGCGGGGTTGTACCACTGGTGCGGGTTGTCGCCCTCCTTCATTCCCAGCAGGTTGCCGACGTCGAGCTCCGTCCGGCCGGAGACAGGATTCGCCGCCAGCAGCTGCGAAGCCCACGTGTCGTAGCCGATCCCGTTCACGATCGCGAACCTCGCGCCCGCCATCGTCCGCGCATCACCCGCGCTCGGCTGATACGAGTGCGGATCGGTATCCGGGTTGACGATGATGCTCGTCACCGACACCTTCGAGCCGCCGAGCTGCGCGGCGATGCTGCCCCAGAAGTTCTCCGCGGCGACGACCTGCAGCTTGCCGCCGGCGGCCGACCCCCGCTCTCCCGACGCGACCGCCGCACCCAGCGCGGCGCACGCAACAACGACCCCAACGACCGAAACCACCCTGCGCATCCCCTCGCACCTCCGTCAGTCGACACGAACCGGCGCTAACCCTAGCGAGAATCATTCTCTCTAGCAACTGGTGATGGGAGGCGCTATCGTTAACGCCATGGACCGCTCACCCAGCCGCGAATGGTCGGAGCAGACGCTCGCCGCGCTCCGAACCCGGGGACACCGCGACGGCGGCGCCCGCCGCGCCGTCATCCAACTGCTCGGCGAACAGTCCTGCTGCCTCACCGCCCAGGAGATCTTCGACCAGCTCCGAGCGCAGGGCCGCCACGTCGGCATCGCCAGCGTCTACCGCGCACTCGAACAACTCAGCCGCGACGGCTACCTCCAGCGCATCGAGCTCGGCGCCGACAGCGCCCGCTTCGAACCCATCCACCCCGACGGCGAACACCACCACCACCTCGTCTGCGACGAGTGCGGCAAGATCGAAGCGTTCGCCGACGACGAACTCGAACGAGCCCTCGCCAAGCTCGAACGCCGAACCGGCTACGCCGTCGAAGGACACGACGTCATCCTCCACGGCGCCTGCAGCGACTGCGCGCCCACCCGCTCGAACTAAACCTTTGGTGCGCGACGGAGGCCGCCGATCGGTGAAGCACCCGCTCCGGCTTTCAGTCGGCAGCGCGGCCGTGGGTCTACTGGCAGGCATGGCCGGCCTCGCGCTCGTACTGCCGTCTCCGGTGAGCGCGCATGGCGGTGGTCCACCGCTGGCCGGCAAGGTCGTCGCGATCGACCCGGGCCACAACCCGAACAACTGGAAGCACCTCGAGCAGATCGGCAAGCTCGTGCCCGCCGGCGGCTTCCTCAAGCAGTGCGACACGACCGGCACCGAAAGCGCAAACGGCTACACCGAAGCAGCCTTCAACTTCGACGTCGCGACCCGACTCGCGCGCATCCTCAAAGCGGCCGGCGCGACCGTCGTACTCACCCGTACCGCACACACACCCTGGGGGCCATGCATCAACCAGCGAGCAGCGATCGGCAACCGAGCACACGCCGACGCCGCCATCTCGATCCACGCCGACGGCGCCCCGCCAGACGGACGCGGCTTCGACGTGATCTACCCACCCGACGCCGGCATCACCCGACGGATCGCCACCGCCTCGAAACAGCTCGCCGTCGACGTCCGCAACGCCTACGCAGCCGGCACTGCAATGCCGCCCGCAACCTACGTCGGCCACGACGGACTCGACGTCCGCACCGACCTCGGCGGCCTCAACCTGTCCACCGTGCCGAAGGTATTCATCGAGACCGGCAACATGCACAACCCCACCGACGCCGCCCTCCTCGAGAGCCCTGCGTTTCGCCAACGCGCCGCCAACGCCCTCGCCCGCGGACTCGAGAAGTTCCTACTCGGCTAACAGAGTCGGCCCCGTAGTCGAGAGCTCAGCGTCGTTAGACGGGCTCTGCGGGTTGGATGTCTTCGAGTCGGTCGACGCGGGCGAGTGCCGGGAAGGCTCGGTGCCAGCCGAGTGCGAGTGCCACTGTCACGATGCCGCCGGCCACGACCGCTGGTACCGCGCCAAGCAGCGCTGCCGCTGCGCCGGACTCGAACGCTCCCAGCTCGTTGGATGCGCTGATGAAGACGTTCTCGACGGCGTTCACACGCCCACGAAGCTCGTTCGGCGTGGCGAGGGCGGCAATCGTCGAGCGGATGTTCATCGAGAACAAGTCGACGAAGCCGCTGATTGCCAGCGCGACCAGCGAGAGCCAGAACCAGCGTGACAGGCCGAACACGACCATGCAGACGCCGAAGGTGCCGACGACGATGAGCAGCGTACGCCCGGCGTGGCGGCCGAGCGGCCGTCGCGCCAGAAGGATTCCGGCGAGGAGGGCGCCGAGGGCGGGTGCGCTGCGCAGGATGCCGAGGCCGAACGGTCCGGTGTGGAGGATCGATCGGGCGAACAGCGGCAGCAGTGCCACCGCGCCGCCGAAGAGAACGGCGAATAGGTCGAGCGTGATCGCGCCGAGCAGGACGGGCGTCGTTCGGATCAGCCGGATGCCTCCGAGCAGGCTCTCGAGCCGGGGCGGAGGTTCGTTGGAAGCGGTCGTCGACCGGGGCTCCGGGATGGTGAGCACCCAGCCCACCGAGGCGACGAGAATCACCGCGGCGACGGTGTAGGGCGTCTCGGGCCGGATTGCGAAGAGGAGCCCGCCCAGGGCAGGGCCGGCGACGGTTGCGAGCTGGCCGGCGACCGAACGGAGAGCGAGTGCGCCGGCGAGCAGATCGATCGGGACGATCTCCGGCGTCAGCGAGCGCCCGGCGGGCTGTCCGAACGCCTGGATCGCACCGGCTAGGGCCGCGAGCGTCAGGAACGGCCAGAGCTGTCGTGCGCCTTCGATCGTCACGAGCAGCAGCAGTCCCGCGATCACCGCCTCGGCAAGGATCGAGACGGCGAAGAGACGCACGCGCGGCATCCGATCGGCCAGCTGGCCGGCCGGGAGGGCGAGCAGCGGCAACGGGATGAACTCCGCCAGCCCGATCAACCCGAGATCGAACGCGCTCTGGTGGATTGCATAGACCTGCCAGCCGACGGCGACCGCGACCATCTGCGACGCGAACCCGGAAGCCAGGAGACCGCCCCACAGCCGACGGAAATCGCGGTGACGGAGCGCAGGGGGCAACCCGCGCTGCTGAGCTTCGCCAAAGGACGACACGAGCCCGAACTCTGACTACACCACCGGTTGCGGCGCGTTCCGGCACGTGCGCGTATATCCCTCCGGAGGTCGAACCGAGCTCCTGCGACCACGGTCGTTTGGTTCGCCTGCAAGCAGCACCTGCCCTTCAAGGAGCTCCCGGCAACGGCAAAGACCGCCGGCGGAGAGGTCGTGCGGCCCGAGCACTGGGAAAGCTGACGCCGACCTCGAGGCCGCCCTCGGTTCGAGGCGATGCGGTTACGCGCGCGCCGTGTGCGCGTGCGATCGCCTCGACGATGGCGAGGCCGAGTCCGAGCCCGCCGTCGGGGCCATCGGGGTTCGAGTGGAATCGCTCGAAGGGTCGAAAGAGACGCTGCAGTTCTCCTGCCGGGACGGGCGGTCCGGTGTTGGAGACGCGGAGGACGGCGCGTCTCGACGCGGTGCGAGTTGCAACCTCGATCCTGCCCCCGGTGATGTTGTGGCGGACGGCATTCGAGACGAGATTGGCGGCGAGCCGCTCGAGCAGGTCGGGATCGCCGCTCGCCCATGCCGGCTCGAGTGCGACGACGCCGTCGAGCTCGCACAGTTCGTGGGCTTCCAGCGCCTCGACCGCGATCGCCGCGAGATCGACCGGCTCGCGCCGCCGCAGCCCGCCCTGACTCCGCGCGAGCGTGAGGCACGCGTCGAGAAGTCGCTCTTGCTGCTTGCACGCACACAGGACCTCCTCGCCGATCTCGCGCCAGCACGCAACGTCCGCGTCCGCATCGGCAAGCGCGAGCTCGAGCAGAGCACGCTGAGTCGCCAGCGGCGTCCGCAACTCGTGTGCCACGTAGCCGGCGAAACGCGAGCCGCTCACGGCCCGGGGGTACCGCTGTCGGGCAGCCCGGCCGGGATCAGCTTCCGGCACCTCGTCAGGGCGCTCCGGAACTGTGGGGTGGTGGTATCGATCGGCGTCCGGCTGCGGAACGCGACGGTGCCGTCCTTGAAGGTCGGGTCGGGGAAGTCGGGGACACCGTGGGAGCGCATGCACGCCGCCGCCTCGATGTAGTCCGTCTGCTCGGCGGGGGTGATCGTCTGCCCCTGGGAGGGAGTGCCGTTGCTCGGAAGCAGGTGCTTGCACCTGTTGTAGGCAGCGGTGAACTGGGGCGAGCTCGGGTCGACTCCGGAGCCGGGATGAATCGTGATGTGCGCGCTCTTCCCCTGGAAGACGGGTTCGGGGAAGTTCGGCTCGCCGTGGGTGCGCATGCACTGGGAGAACGCGAGAGCGGTGTCGGCCGGATTGGCGCTCGTCGTGGTCCCGCTCGGTGCCGCCGACCGCGTCGCGGTGGAGGTCGCCGTGCCCAACGTGGCGACGCCCTGCCGGGAAGACCCGCCACCGCAGCCGGCGGCCAGCAAGGCAATGCCGACGACCACCGCGACGAGACCGGCCCCGATCCGCTCCTTGCCTCGACGACTCATGAGGTCACGGTGCCAGAGCCGCTGTTGCAGGGCCGCAACGCAGTGATCGTTTTGCAACATCCGGTCGGGCATCCTGAGCGGTACGCCCCGCTCCGGCCGACCCCGATCGGATCGGGCATGGTACGAGGAGCTGACGATGAGAGTGCTCGTGGTCGAAGACCACGCCAAATTGGCGATGACGCTGGCCACCGGCCTCCGCCGGGCCGGCATGGCCGTCGACGTCGCCTTCGACGGACAGGACGCGCTCGACCACCTCGCGGTCACCGACTACGAGGTCGTCGTCCTCGATCGGGACATCCCCGGCAGACACGGCGACGAGGTGTGCAGAGCCCTCGTCGCCAGCGGGTCGCCGAGCCGGATCCTGATGCTGACCGCGGCCGGCTCGGTCGAGAACCGCGTCGAGGGCCTGGGGATCGGCGCCGACGACTACCTCCCCAAGCCGTGCGACTTCGGCGAGCTGGTCGCGCGCATCCGCGCCCTTGCCCGTCGCCCCGCCGCCGCGTTGCCGCCGACCCTCACCCACGACGACCTCGCGCTCGACCCCGCACGGCGGATCGCTACCCGCGCCGGCCGACCACTGTCGCTCAACCCCAAGGAGTTTGCCATCCTCGAAGTCCTTCTCGGCGCGCCCGGAGTCGTCGTATCCGCCGAAGAGCTTCTCGCGCGCGTCTGGGACGAGACAGCCGACCCGTTCAGCCAGGCGGTCAGGACGACCATCAGCCGCCTCCGCGCCAAGCTCGGCGACCCGCCGATCATCGAGACGGTGGCCAAGGCCGGCTACCGGATCGCACGCTGAGGCATGACGCCGCGCCGACGGCTACGCGACCTCGCCTTCGGCCCCTACCTGCGGCGTCGGTCTGTGCGCTTTCGCCTCACGGCGCTCTACTGCGCGCTCTTCTTCCCGACCGCCGTCGTGCTCGTCGTCATCACCTATGTCCTGCTGGTGTATGTCGTCCTCCGGACGAGCGCAGGCACGCAGGTGAGTGTGAGATCCGCTCACGGCGGATCGATCGCCAGGTCGGTGCTGCACGGCGCCGGCACTCCACCCCTGCTCGGCGGCGGCTCGCTGACCGTCGGCCCCGGGCTGACCCCCGACCTCCGCGACCTCCTCATCGGCTCGTGCGTCGTCCTTGTCGCGATGATCGTCGCGTCCGTGCTCCTCGGCTGGGTCGTCGCGGGTCGCGTTCTTCGACCACTTCGCGTCATAACCGCCACCACCCGTCAGATCTCCGAACGCAACCTCCACAGGCGCCTCGCGCTCGCCGGCCCCGACGATGAGCTCAAAGACCTCGGCGACACGATCGACGGGCTACTCGCCCGCCTCGAAGCGGCGTTCGACTCCCAGCGACGATTCGTCGCCAACACATCACACGAATTGCGCACGCCGCTCATGCTCGGCCAGACCCTGCTCCAGGTCGCCCTCGCCGACCCGTCCGCCTCTCTCGACTCGCTCCGAGCCGCCTGCAGGGAGGCGATCGACGCAGGCAAGGATCAAGCGCGGATCATCGACGCCCTTCTCGCACTCGCCCGGAGCCAGCGCGGCCTCGACAACCGGTTACCCGTCGACCTGACATCCGCCGTCGACCGTGCGCTCGACACCCACCGGCCGTCTGCGGCGGCACGAGGGGTGCGAATCGAGACCACCCTCGGCCCTGCCGTCGTCTCCGGGGACGCCGACCTCATCGACAGGCTCGTCGCGAACCTCATCGACAACGCCGTCCGTTACAACATCCCCGGCGGAAGCGTCCAGATCACGCTCGCAACGAGCAGCACCGAGACGACGCTGACGGTGGCGAACACCGGACCTCTGGTCCCGCCGGACCAGGTCGGCCGTCTGCTCGAGCCGTTCCAACGCGCGACCCCCGACCGAACCGCCGGCCCGCACGGGCTCGGGCTGGGGCTGGGGCTCTCCCTCATCGCCGACATCGCCCAGGCCCACGGAGCCGACCTCGATGTCCATCCCCGGCCCGAAGGCGGGCTGACCGTCACGGTCCGTTTCCCCCCAGAATCGGCTCGACGAAGCGGTGCTTAGCCGGTTAGAGCCGGACTCACGGCTCGACTGCCCTGCGGCTCAACGGAAGCCGCTCATGTCGACGCACGCGCAGGTGCGCCGCGCGACGAGTTTCGCGAGGACGCTCTCGCAGTGAGGGCAGCGGAGGACGACGCCCGCGCCTCGGAAGACGTGAACTGCTCCGAGCGGCTCGCTCGCGCCGCAGTTGCCGCACGTTCGGACCGCGATCGTCATCTCGACGCCGAAGATCTCGTTGAGGAGACCGGCGACCGCGTTGCCGTCGAGCATGTGCGGATCCATCTCAGCCTCCCGTCGGTCCGAAGCGTTCGGTCTTGATCCGTTGCGGCTCGTGACCACGCTGCACGAGCGCTTCCGCGACCGCCTCGACGAACGGCGTCGGCCCGCAGACGAACACGTGCGGCCGCTCCGCGGCGTCCGGGCCGACGCCGGCGAGCATCTCGGAGTCGACGCGCCGCGCATAGCCGCTCCAGCCCGGCGGCCGGGAGCGCGTCAGCGTGTGCACGACCGTGAGACCGTCGCCCGCGAGGCGCTCGAGCTCGTCGCGGTAGATCACGTCGTCCCAGCTGCGCGAGGAGAGGAGCAGGCGCATCTCGGCCTCGCTGCCGGCGTCGGCGCGGGTGCGGATCATCGCCATCAGCGGCACGACTCCCGAGCCGCCGCCGACGAGAAGCACCGGCCCGCCCACTGCCGGCTCCCAGACGAAGTACCCGCCGACGGGCCCGCGCAGCTCGATCCGGTCGCCCGGCCGCAGCTCGTCCGCCAGGTAGGGCGAGACCTCGCCCTCGTCGAGGCGCTCGACCGTCAGCTCGATCCGCTCCCCGTCCGGCGCGGAGGCGATCGAGTAGCTGCGCTCCGCCTGGTAGCCGTCATCGGCGGTGAGGCGGACGTCGACGTGCTGGCCGGCGCGATGGCCGGGCCAGTCGGCGACGTCGAAGACGATCGTCCTGACGCTCGGCGTCTCGGGCACGACCTCGACGACCGCCGCGGGCTTCCAGGTCAGTCGCCCCAGTAGCGCTGCTCCCGCCATGGATCGCCGTAGTTGTTGTAGCCGTTCGTCTCCCAGAAGCCCGGCTCGTCGGCGGCCCGCAGCCGCAGCTCCCGTAGCCACTTGGCGCTCTTCCAGAAGTAGAGGTGCGGGACGAGCATGCGGGTCGGGCCGCCGTGCTCGGGCGCGAGCGGCTCGCCGTCGTACTCGAAGACGACCCAGGCCTTGCCGCCCGTCACGTCCTCCAGCGGCAGGTTGGTCGTGTAGCCGCCGTCGGAGTACTGCACGACGTACTCCGCGGAGGTCTCGACCCCCTCGAGCAGCGTGTCGACGGAGACGCCGCGCCACATCGTGTCGAGCTTCGACCACTTGGTCACGCAGTGGATGTCGACCGTGATCTCCTCGCTCGGCAGCGCCCGGAACTCGTCCCAGGTCCAGCTGTGCGTTTCGTCCACCTCGCCGAGGATCGAGAGGCTCCACGTGTCGAGCGAGCGGTGCGGCGTCGGTCCGGCCGAGAGCACCGGGAAGTCGGGCGTCACGTACTGGCCCGGCGGGACGCGTTTGGAGTCCACGTCCTCCCGGCGACGGCCGTGGAACCCGCGCGATACGAACGACATCACCCACCTCCAGTGCCTTCGATCGTTCTGTGAGAATACGTGTCCGCGGGCTCCCGGCGTACGAGCCGCTGCCGGCGCCTCGCGTCGTCTACGCTCACCCCATGAGCGGGCTGGAGCGGCAGTTCCCCCGGGCGGCCGACATCCTGCGGTTCGTCGGGCCGACCTTCACGCGCGGGACGTCCGACCGGCTGAGCCGCGTGCGCACCTCCGACGACTTTCGCGCGCTCGCGCGCAGGCGGACGCCGCGGTCCGTGTTCGACTACGTCGAGGGCGCGGCCGAGCTCGAGCTGAGCAAGGAGCAGGCGATCGCGGCGTTCAGCCGCGTCGTCTTCCACCCGCACGTGCTGCGCGACGTGTCGACGGTCGACCCGTCGACGACGATCCTCGGCCGGGAGGCGTCGATCCCCGTCGTCTTCGGGCCGACCGGGTTCACGCGGATGATGCACGCGGCCGGGGAGTCCGCGGTCGCGCGGGCGGCCGGGCGCGCCGGGTTCCCGTACACGCTCTCGACGCTCGGCACGACGTCGGTCGAGCGGCTCGCGAAGGATGCGCCGGAGACGGACCGCTGGTTCCAGCTCTACGTCTGGCGGGACCGCGCCCGCAGCAGCGAGCTGATCGCGCGCGTCGTCGAGAGCGGGTTCCGCGCGCTCGTCCTCACCGTCGACGTCCCCGTCGCGGGCGCGCGCCATCGCGACACCTACAACGGGCTGACGATCCCGCCGACGCTGACGAAGCGGACACTGCTCGGCATGGCCGGCAAGCCGCGCTGGCTGTTCGACGCGCTCACGACCGAGCCCGTCTCCTTCGCGACGCTCGGCGCGGCCGAGGACGTGATGGGGCTGATGAACACCGTCTTCGACCCGACGGTGACGACGTCCGACATCGACTGGCTGCGGACGCAGTGGTCGGGCCCGATCGTGGTCAAGGGCGTGCAGCGGGTCGACGACGCGGTCGAGGTCGTGTCGGCGGGCGCCGACGCCGTCGCCGTGTCGAACCACGGCGGGCGCCAGCTCGACCGGGCCGTCGCGCCGCTCGATCTCCTTCCGTCGGTCGTCGACGCCGTCGGCGCGAACGCCGAGGTGTACGTCGACGGCGGCGTGCGCTCGGGCGCCGACGTCGCGGCCGCGGTCGCGCTCGGAGCGCGGGCGGCGTTCGTCGCGCGCCCGTACCTGTATGCGCTCATGGCCGGCGGCGAGGCGGGAGTCGACCACCTCACGAAGCTGATCCGCGACGACTACGTGCGCACGCTGAAGCTCCTCGGCGTCACCGAGACGGCGCAGCTCGGCCGCGAGCTCGTCTCGCTCGCGGCCGAGCCGGTTCCGCTCCGCTCCTAGGCGGTCGTCTTCGTGCGCCACCCCTCGGCGTACGTCGTGCGCGGCACCTCGGAATACGGGCACGGGCTGACGATCGCGCGGATCTCCGCCTGCCGGTGCCGCTCGACGACCGGCTTCGCCGAGCCGCCGTGCTCCTCGCCCCACACGAGCATGACCTCGGTCCCGATCTCCACGTCGACGTCGACGCAGGCGAGCGAGAGCATCGAGCGCTCGTTGTAGCTGTAGCCGGAGAACGTCGACACGCCGACCATCTCGCCGCCGAGCATGATCCGGTCGTTCGGCCACGTCGAGTAGTTCGAGAGCGGCAGGTCGATGTACTTGACCGCGTCGCCCTTCTCGAACAGCGAGCCCATCGCCTGCGCGACGTCCTCGCCGTTCCACGCGAGCGTGACCTTGCGCCGCTTCGGTTCGTCCGCCATCTTCTCGAGCGCGTCGCGCCCGACGAAGTCGTGGTCGAAGCGCACGAACCCGAAGTAGCCGAGATCGTGCGGCGTGAGGTAGTAGTCGGAGATGTCGTCGGCGTAGAAGCTGCCGCCGAGCGAGCCGGTCGCCTCGTAGCCGTCGGCGGGCAGCCACTCCCGGTACGCCTTCATCTCGTCGCCGCTGAAGACCGCCGGCAGCGGGCAGGGGATCCAGCCCGACTCGAGCGTGTTCGTCGCGTAGACCCGCGAGCCGACCTGCCGCAGCCCGTGGTCGGCGCCGGCCTCGACGATGGCGGCGCGGACGTCCTCGGCCTCCTCCCACGGGCCGAACAGCTCCATCCCCGGCGCGCCGGACATCCCGTGGTGCAGCGCCCGGACCGAATGGCCGCCGATCGTCAGCTCGCCCATGTTGAAGAACTTGATCTCGGGAAGCGATCCGCCGTTCGCCGCCTGGAGCACCTGCAGCGCCGTCGGCCCCTGCACCTGGTAGCGGTAGAGCCTCCGCTTGCCGGTCGGGTTCACGGCCGTCCGCTCGTCGCGCTCGCACGTGACGTCGTAGTCGCCGGTCTCCGCGTGGTACTGCACCCAGTTGTGGACGGAGGGCCGGCCGACGAGGCTGACCGTGTTCTCGGCGAGGTAGAAGAGGATCGCGTCGCCGATCACGTAGCCGTCGTGGTTGCACGCGACGAACTGCTTCGCCTTGTTCACCTGGAAGCTCGCGAACGAGTTGACGCCGAGGTCCGAGAGCAGCCGGATCACGTCCGGCCCCTTCACGTAGAGGTCGGTCATGTGGTGCGACTGGTTGAAGAGCGCCGCCGTCTCGGCCCACGAGACCTGCTCGTCGCGCCAGTTCGTGAACTCGGCCGCGACCGCCGGATAGACGTAGGGGCCGATCTGCGAGTCCCGGGCCAGCCGCACTGCGCCGCCGGCCGCCTGCATCTTCTCCTCGAGGTTGGCGTAGCCCATGGTGTCGTCCTTTCGTGTGGGTGTCAGACGACGCTGCGGAGCAGCGGTCCGCCGGCGGTCCCTGCCAGCGCGTCGTGGTCTTCGAGCACGAGGTCGAGCGTCAGCTGAGCGAGGTGCGCGTGCTCGCGCGCGATCGCCTCCGCCCGGGCGCCGCTCCCGGTGCGGATCGCGTCAAGGAGCACGCGGTGGTGATGCTGGGCGACGACGAGGATCTCGCGCGCACGCGGCAGCACCGCCTGCGAGGAGAGGAACGCGCTCGGCGATGCGAACGGGAGCGCAGCGACGTTTGCGATCGCGCGGGTGAGCGTCGCGCTGCGCGCGAGCTCGACGAGCTCGCGGTGGTACTCGTCGTTGAGCTCGACGTAGCGGACGAGGAGCTCGGGCGTGAGCGCCTCGACGACGTGGTCGAGCCGGCTGCAGATCTGCGTCAGCTCGCGCAGCCGCGCCGGCGAGGCGAGCCGCTCGGCGGCGAAGCGCGCGGCCGTGCCCTCGAGCACGCCGCGGAGCTCGATCGCGTCGCGGATGTCGTCCTTCGTGATCGAGCAGACGACGAAGCCCCCGTTCGGGAGCGGCTCGACGAGCCCCTCGTGGGCGAGCGTGACGAGCGCGATCCGCAGCGGCGTCCGCGAGACCCCGAGGCGCTCGGCCAGCGCCACCTCCTGCACGCGGTCGCCGGGGGACAGGTGGCCTTCGAGGACGAGCTGCCGCAGCCCCATCGTCGCCTTCACCGTCAGCGTGTTCCGCTCGCTCGACGCCTGGGAGGCCATCGCGCGCGAGCATACACCGTGCATCCACGAAGATCATGTTTCCCTCTTGGAACCGGTATTCGGCGCCGATTCGGACGCCGATCGCATACAGCACGGGTGACGATGGATCCCGCTTTCGCGTCACTAGGCACGGCGCGGGCAAGAAGCTATTGTCACGAGCGGTCAAGGCGGCTTGCACCGGTCCACGTTGCTGCGGCGCTTCGTTTCAAGGGTGTCGGGGTCGAGGGGAGGAGCGATGCAGCACGGTTGGCTGACCAAGACGAACGGTGGCCATGCCATCGAGCACATCCCGTGTCCGAATCCGGGCGGAGCGGTGGACGAGGCGTCGCCGCCGACGGGTGTCCTGCACACGATCGAGGGCAGCCTCGACGGCGGCCTGGCGGTGTTCCGCGTGCACTACGCGCCGCACTTCACGCTCGACGGCGAGCGGCTGATCCAGCTCGTCCCGCTGGGGACGATGGCCGCCGCGCTCGAGAACCATCCCGGCGGGGTCGAGACGAACTCGATCACGCGCGTGCAGATCGAGGTCGCAGGGCACTCGAACGAGCAGGCGTGGATGTTCGACGACCCGACGGTCGCGATGCTCGCCGACCTGATGGCGACGCTCGTCGACGTGGCGCAGATCCCGCTCGAGCGGCCGTTCCCGGACGAGATGCCGCCCACGCCGTGGGCGACGTACGACTTCGTGCGCCGGAGCGCCGGCAAGTGGGGGAAGGTGCCGGGCTGGTACGGCCACGTCGAGGTTCCCGAGAACGCGCACTGGGACTGCGGCGCGCTGAAGTGGACCGACCTGATCGCGCGTGCGAAGGCGGCGCACGGCGGCGGCAACGGCGGCAACCACAAGGTCCAGCCGCACTCGAACCAGGATCCGGCGCCGACGCCGCTGCCGGCGTGGTACTGGGAGTGGCTGCAGTGGCTCCTCGGCGAGGGCGACTACAAGCAGTACGGGCCGAAGAGCGCCGCCCACCGCCCGGCCGACGCCCCGGCGACGATCCCGTCGTGGGCCTGGGTCAAGGCGGGCCAGTTCACCGCCGACCGCAAGGTTCCACACGGGACGTAAGGATCTGCGCGTCGCCGTCGAACTCCGACGGCGGCGTGAATCGACTGCCGCCCCGCATACGACGGTGGTACGGGATGGGCCGCGACATCGGCGCCGGCTACGGGCGCCATGCCGGCTCGCAGCTCGCGGCGGGGATCGCCTACCGCGTGCTGTTCTCGATGGTCCCGCTCGTCGCGCTCGTCGTCTCCGTGCTCGACCTCGTGCTGCCCTCGGAGCTCCGGACCGACATCGTCAACTGGCTGTTCCACGCGTTCCCCGGCCAGGGAGTCGAGTCGGCGGTGAACAAGTCGGTCGCGCATCCGGGCGCGACGGCGCCGCTCGTCGCCGTCGTCGCGCTCGTCGGCCTGCTCTGGGCGGCGAGCGGGATGATGGCGTCGATCCGGATCGCCTTCCGCGTCGTCTGGGAGGTGCAGGGCCCGACGTACGTCCGCGGGAAGCTCCGCGACCTGCTGCTCGTCGCGCTCGCCGGCGGCCTCGTCCTCGTCGCGTTCGGGGTCTCGCTCGCCGCGCAGCTCGTCGCGGCCGCGGGCAAGAGCGTCTCGGACGCGCTCGGGCTCCAGAGCGGCGCCCGCGTGCTCGGCACGCTCGTCGAGCTGGGCGGCGGCCTGTTCGTCGCCTTCCTCGCGCTCGCCGTGCTCTACTCCGTCGTCCCGCCCGTGCACGTTCCGCTCCGCCGCGTGTGGCCGAGCGCGCTCGTCGCCGCGGCGGCGGTCGAGATCCTGATCCGCGGCTTCGCCTGGTACGCCGCGCGCACGAGCCTCGCCCGGATCTACGGGCCGCTCGGCGCCGTGTTCGCGTTCCTGCTGCTCGTGTACTTCCTCGGCACGATCCTGCTCGTCGGCGCCGAGCTGACCGCCTACGGGGGGTTCAGTAGTGGGTCACGAGCAGCTTCAGCCCGATGAGGACGACGCCGAGGCCGAGGTTGATCGCGACGACGGCGAGCGTGCCGAGCCAGCCGAGCCGCTCGATGCGGGCGAACCTCACGCCCTGCAGCAGGAGGACGGCGAGGCCGATGCTGAGCGCGAGCCAGACCGCCGTCTTGTCAGACAGGATGCCGATCTCCGCGAGCAGGAGCGCCGCGACCGGCGGCAGCGCGGCCGTCGCGATCGAGCTCTCCTGCCGTGCGATCTCCGCGAGCTCGCTCAGCGAGAGGTGCTGGTCGCGGCCGACGCTGTACCCGAGCGCGTGCGCGTACACGTGCGCGAGCCAGAACACGAGCGTCGTCACGAGCACGAGCGCCGCGATGTGCCCCGTCCCGTGCGTCGTCGTCCGGGCCGTGGCCACGATCACGGAGAGGACGAGGATCGTCCCGTAGACGTACCCGGCGAGGCGCGTGCCCATCCGGGTGCGCCGGCCCGTCGGGGCGGCGGTGCGCGCGTCGTCGGCCACGCGCGCATCATGCCCGTGCTACCGCCTGCGCGGCGGTGCGAGCGCGAGCTGGACGAGGCGGTGGGCCGACTCGGCCGCCGTCGTCGTCGTCCCGGGCTTGCGCGCGCGGACGAAGAGGACGAGCTGCTCGCCCTTTCGCAGCGGGAGGCGCTTCGTCGGATGGATCCGTACGAGCGCGTAGCCGTTCTCGTTCGTCGCGACCTCCCGTGGGCTCGCGATCCACGAGTACGGGATCCCGGTCACGCGCACGAGCGCGTCCCGCACGAGGTAGCCGTGCGCGTCGACGATCCGGAAGCGGGCGGTGAACGGGCGCCGCGAGCGCAGCGGGTAGCTCGAGAAGCGGACCGCCGAGATCAGGAGCCGGTCGGGCGACGCGACGCTCGCGGCCGGGATCGAGATCCTCCCGCCCGGGAGGTTGATCGAGCCTGGCGGGAGGTTCGTCACGACCTGCGTCGGCGCCGAGACGGCGGAGGTCGACCCGGTCCCGTTCGTCGCCTTGACGACGAACTGGACCGTCCAGCCTGCGTCCGGCGACGCCAGCGTGTACGTCTGCGCCGACGCGCCGGAGATCGTCTGGCAGTGGTTCCCGGAGCCGTCGCAGCGGTTCCATGAGAAGGCGTACGAGATCGACTGCGCGCTGCTCCACGCCCCGACCGAGCCGGTGACGGTCGTGCCCACGTTCACATTGGGCCCGCTCACCGTCGGCCGCGATGTGTTCGCCGGGGCGGCAGGCGCCGCGAGGACGACGTCGGTGAGGTTCGACGTCGCGGACGACGAGCCGACGCTGTTCTTCGCGAACACGATCGCGCGCAGCCGGTAGCCGACGTCGGAGGCAACCGGGCCGTAGGACGACTTCGTCGCGCCGGAAAGGCTTGCGCACGAGATCGACGTGCACCGCTGCCACTGGTACGTGAACGTGATCGGCGACGTCCCGCTCCAGCTGCCGTTGTCGACGCTCACCGACTTCCCGACCTGCGCCGTGCCGTGCGGGTCGGGCTGCTTCGTCGGGCGCGGCGCGCTCCCGGCCGGCGCGACGACCCCGGTCGGGCTCGACGCCGCGGTCGAGCTGCCGGACGAGTTCGTCGCGGTGACGACGACGCGGAGCGTTTTGCCGACGTCGGAGGAGCCGGCGTCGTAGCTCTGCGACGTCGCTCCGGAGATGTCGCCGCAGCTGGTGCCGGAGCCGCTGCAGCGCTGCCACTGGAACGCGTAGCTGATCGTCCCGCTGCCGCTCCAGCTGCCGGTCGACGCGCTGAGCTTCTGCCCCTGCTGCAGGGTCCCGCTCACGGTCGGCGGCGACGAGTTGACGGGCGCCGCGAGGGTCGACGCGCCGGCCGGCCCGGCGGCGACGGCGAGCGCGAGGACCGCGGTTGCCGCAGCGGCAAGCCGTGGCGCGTTCATTGCCTGCCATTCCACGCCGCGCGACGCCTGTTTTCGTACGAGCCCGGTAAAAGCTCGGTAAACCGTCCGGCCGGGGAGGTCTAGCTTTCCGCCTCCGCGGCCTTCTTCGCGGCCTTCCGCTCGTCGTGCGCCGCCTTCTGCTCGGCTGCCTTCACCTTCGCCTCGCCGTACGACTGCTCGACGAGCGCCCGGCCGCCGCTCCAGCCGAAGGCCCAGGCGACCATGATGATCCCGAAGACGATGTTCCAGGCGGTCGTCACGAGCTGCTGCGCGACCGAGTAGGCGGTCGCGTTCGCCGAGCTCGTGATCCCGTTCAGCGACGCGACGTTGAACGCCTGCGTGACGCCAGCGCCGCCGGGCGTCACCGAGGTCACGTTCGCGATCGAATTCCCCGCGTTGATCCGCATCAGCGTGTGGAACGAGATCGGGATGTCGTAGGCGTGGAGGAACACGCACATGACGCCGAGGCTCGCCACCCAGGCGAGGAACGACGGCAGGAACACGCGGAGGAAGTACGCGCCCGGCTTCGCCACGATCCCGCCGCCCGTCTTCGCCTCGTCCCACCACTTCACGACGTTCGGCCACCAGCGCCGGACGATGAGGTAGACGAGGAGCGCCCCGCCGACGACGATGATCACGAACGCGGCCGTGTGGTCCTTGACGAACGAGAACTTGATGTCGAACGAGCCGCCGACGGTCAGGAAGAGATAGAGGTACGTGAACGCGCCGATCAGCGTGAAGAAGATCTTCTGGACGGCGTAACCGCCGAGGACTCCCGCGAACGTCGCGCTCGCGATGATCGAGGTGAACATCAGCAGCATCACGAGCGTGCCGAGATTCGCCGGGAGGATCCCGTTCAGCGCGACCGAGGCGGCGTAGCAGGCGACGATCTCGCGCCGGCGCACCTCGCCGGGATAGGCGTACTTGAGGATCGAGTACCAGCCGTACGCGGTGAGGACCGTCTGTAGCGTCTTCAGGACGATCGCGGCCGCGAGCTCCGCGCCCGTGATGCTCGTGATCGTGTCCCAGACCTCCTTCAGCCAGCCGCGGATGTCCCAGCCGAGGAGGTTCGCCATCGCCCCGATCAGGACGAGAACGAGCGCACCGATGATCCAGCGCCTCCAGCGGAAGCGCTTCGCGGGCGTCGGCGCGGGTGCCGCGGCTGCAGTGCTCATCGCCCTCGAACTGTAGACCGCCGACCGGCGCGTCAGGTCGCTTCGCGGAACATCCGGCTCCGGAGGAGGATCGGGACGTCCGCGGCGTCCACCGGCTGGATCCGGCGGGCCGGGGTGAACGTGTACAGGCGCCCGCTGGCAGGCCCGCGGACGCGCACGCTCGTGCGCCCGACGTGCTCGACGCTGACGTCGGGCCGCTCCGGCTCCGGTGCCGCCACCGGCGGCGGCGGCGCGAGCGGCCCCGCCGCGAGCCGAGTCGCAGGCGGTCGGCTCGCCCGGAGCTGCGCCCGCTGGTTCCCGCAACAGCCCATGTGTCCGAACGATGACAGGCCGCGCGTCACCGCGCCGTCACCCCGGCGTTGACGCCTCGCCGCGGGCCGACTAGCGTATTTCTCGGTAACGGGGAGGCTCGCTGGGGTGGGGGAGAACGCTTACTCGTTGCTGCGGCGCGTCGTCAGGCCGCCAGGAGCCGGGACATGACGCGGACCCGTAACGGCGTCCGCCTCGGGCTCCTCGGCGCCTTCGATCTCGAGTGCGGCGGCGCCCGCGTCCTCCTGCCGATGAGTGCGCAGCGGCTCGTCGCCTTCGTCGCGCTTCAGGAGCACGCCGTCCTCCGCGCGTACGCGGCCGGGTCGCTCTGGCCCGACACGTCGGACGGCCGCGCGCACGCGAACCTCCGCTCGGCGCTCTGGCGGCTGCACCGCTGCGGGCACCGCGTCATCGACGCGACGGGAGACCAGCTCCGTCTCGATTCGGGGGTCCGCGTCGATCTCTTCGAGGCCGAGGCGCTCGCCCGGCGCTCGCTCGTCGACGGCGTCGACGACGAGCTCGAGCTGTCCGCCCTCGCCGGCGACCTGCTCCCCGACTGGTACGAGGAGTGGGTGCTGCTCGAGCGCGAGCGGTACCGGGCGCTGCGCCTGCGTGCGCTCGACGCGCTGTGCGAGCGGCTGATCGGCGCGGGCCGCCTCGACGACGCGCTCGACGTCGGTCACGCCGCCGTCGCCGGCGAGCCGCTCCGCGAGAGCGCGCACCGCGCGCTCGTGCGCGTGCACCTCGCCGAGGGAAACACCGGCGAGGCGATCCGCCAGTACCGGCTGTTCCGGCGGCTGCTCCGCGACCATCTCGGGCTCGAGCCGTCCGGGAGAATGGAGGAGCTCATGCGCGGGATCACGACGCCGGAGGCCGTGCCGTGAGCGACGCCGGCCCTGCCATGCGGTTCGCGGCCGGCGCGCTCGCGACGTGGCGCGTGACGCACCTCCTCGCCGAGGAGGACGGCCCGGCCGACGCGGTCGTGCGCCTGCGCGCGAGGCTCGGCGACGGCGGGCTCGGGCGGCTGATGGACTGCTTCGCGTGCACGAGCGTCTGGGTCGCGGCGCCGGTCAGCCTCGCCGTGGCGCGCCGCCCGCGCGACGTGCCGGTGACGTGGCTCGCCCTGTCCGGCGCCGCATGCCTGCTCGAGCGCGCCGCCCCGGCCGGCGAGGTGCGCGAGCTCGAGCTCGTCGATGCCTAGCCGACGCTCAGCTTCACCAGTCTCGTTCCTGTCACCCCCGTCAGCACGTTGTCGCCGGGCTTGCGGGCGCGGACCTGGAGCGCCATCGCGCTGCCAGCGTGCGTGAGCTGCGACGCCGCCGTGAGCGTGATCGACGCGGTGCCGTCCGTGCCGGTCGCCACCTCCGGCGCCTGCACGATCGCGCCGAACGGAAGCCCGACGATCTGGACGAGCGCTCCGCGGACCGGATGGCCGAACGCGTCCTGGACGAGGACCTGCGCCGCCACCTTCCCGCCCGGCTTCAGCGAGGCCGGCGAGAAGGTCACCGACTGCACGACGAGGCGGTTCGGCAACGTGACGTGGTCGATCAGGACCGACGTTTGCCCGTTCGGCAGCGCGATCGTGTCGGCCGCGGTCGCGCCGGTGACCTGGCTCGTCGTCACCGAGTTCGCCCACTGGAAGCCGCCCGCGTTCGACGCCTTCACCTGGACGAAGAGGTTGTGGCCGATGTCGGCGTCGGTGAGCGTGTACGCCCCGGTCCCCGCGCCGGGGATCGCCGTCCAGCCGCCGGGCCCGCCGCTGCGCAGCCACGTGTACTGGAAGTCCATCGGCGTCCCGCCGACCCACGTCCCGGACGTGACCGTGAGGGTCTGCCCGACCTGGAGGCCGGTGATCGCCGGGACGGCGATGTTGCCGGGTGGCTGGACGTCCTTCGTGCCCGCGGAGCCGGACCCGACGACGATCAGCGTCACGGCGGCGGTGAGGGCGAGGGCGGAGGCGACAGCGACCGATGCCTTCGCGGTGGTGCGCATCTGGTGCTCCTTCCCGAGGTCCACGAATCCAGAGGCTCCAACTTCATCACACCGTGATGACTCGTGTCGTCGCCGCGAGAAGAAGAGAGCGACCCGGCCGCATCGGGTCGCTCTCGGGTGCCAATCCCCGGTCTCCTACGAAAGGAAAATAGATAGGAGCCCGTTCGAAGGCCATGATCGGTCGCATCGGAGTCCGACGCGTCCCCCGTTGGGGGGTTTCGCCCGGCCGCTTAACGGAAGCACTACCGCCGGGCGTCGGGACGCGGCTCTACGCTTGCCTCCATGGCCGCCCCCGCCGCCTCGCTCCCGCTGCTCCTGCACCTCTCACTCGTCGTCCCGGGCGAACTCCGCGACGCGTCCGGCGAGCGGCTCGGCCGGGTCGACGACCTCATCGTCCGGCTCGGCGCCGACGACTACCCGCCCGTGAGCGGCGTCGTCGGCCGCGTCGCCGGCCGCCAGGTCTTCATCTCCGCGGAGCAGGTCGAGGAGATCGCCCACGGCCGCGTGACGCTCGGCGGCGACCGCCTCGACCTCCAGCACTTCCAGCGCCGCCCGGACGAGGTGCTGCTGAAGAAGGACGTGCTCGACCGCCAGCTGATCAACATCGACGGGGCGCGGCTCGTGCGGGCGAACGAGATCGAGCTCGCCCGCATCGAGGGCTGGTATCGCGTCGTCGGCGTGGACGTCAGCCTGCGCGGGCTCGTGCGGCGGCTCGTCCCGAGGCGGATCGCGCGGCGGGTCACGCTCGGCACCTTTCTCGACTGGGCGTCGGTCGAGCCGTTCACCGGCCACGTCCCGACCGTTCGCCTGCGCGTGCCGCACCCGAAGCTCGCGCGGCTCCATCCGGCGGAGCTCGCCGACCTCGTCGAGGCCGCGTCCCACCGCGAGGGCGACGAGATCATGGCCGCGGTCGCCGCCGACCCCGAGCTCGAGGCCGACGTGTTCGAGGAGCTCGGCGAGTCGCACCAGCTCGAGTTCGTCGAGGACCGTCCGGACGACCAGATCGCCGCGCTGCTCTCGCGGATGGAGGCCGACGACGCGGCCGACCTCGTCCTCCAGCTTCCCGAGGAGCGGCGCGAGGACGTCGTCGCGCTCCTCCCGGGAGTCCAGCGGCGGCGGGTGCGGGCGCTGCTCGGCTACGACCCGACGACGGCCGGCGGGCTGATGAGCCCGGAGTTCCTCTGCATCTACGCGCAGGCGACCGTGGACGAGGCGGTCGAGCGGGTGCGCCGCTCGGGGATCGACGCCGACGCGGCGGCGTGGGTCTACGCGATGAACACGCACTACCGGCTGCGCGGCGGGATCCGGCTCGCCGACCTGCTGCGCGCCGACCGGACGGCCCGGCTGGCCGAGGTGCTCCAGCCGGTGCAGACCGTCCCGCCCGACGCGGCGCTCGAGGAGGTGGCGCGGACGATGGCGGACTTCGACCTCACCGTCGTCCCGGTCGTCGACGACAAGGAGCAGCTCGTCGGCGTCGTCACGATCGACGACGTGCTCGAGGTCGTCCTGCCCGAGAACTGGCGCCGCCGGTTCGGCGTCCTCGGCGACGACTAGAACGCTGCGATCTCGTTCAGCGCGGCGACGAGCTCGTCCGTCGCGGAGAGGTAGGGCGCGTGGTCGGTGTCGAGCTCGATCACGGTCCGGCAGGGATGCTCGGCGATCATGCGGCGCTGGAGCGCCGGCGGAATCGAGTGGTCGCGCGCCGTGAAGACGTACGAGCGGGGGATCGCCGCGAGCGCGGCGTCGTCGACCTCGATCGGCGTCGCGAACGGCGCGACCGGCTGCGGCCGCATCCGCGGGATCGACGCGGCTCTCTGCTCCGGCGTGCAGCAGTTGAAGACCGCCTCCGCAGCCGCCTCGCCGGGCAGCGTCGCGACCGGCGGCTCGCCCTCGACGACGACGTTGGCCTGCACCATGTCGTCGGCGCCTTCCGGGAGGTGTGCCAGGTCGAGCAGGCTCTGGCCGTTCCCGGGCATGAAGGCGGCGACGAAGACCAGCTGGGCGACCTTCTCGGGGAGGTTCGAGGCCGCCTGGGTGACGACGACGCCGCCCATGCTGTAGCCGACGAGCACCGCGGGCTCGTCCCGCGACCGGAGCCGGTCGCAGACGCGCTCGGCGCAGCTCGCGAGCGTGACGTCCTCGACCGGGGTCCGGTCGTCCCCGCCGCCGGGGAGGTCGATCGCCTCCACCGTGTGTCCCGCCGCCTCCAGCGGCCCGACGATCGGCTCCCAGCTCCACGCGCCGCCGAAGGCTCCGTGGACGAAGACGAGTCGCGCCATCGGGCGATCCTAGACGTTCTCGCCGTCGGAGCCGTCCAGATTCATCGGTACGCTTGGCCCATGCTCGCGTGGGCCGGAGAGAACGATGGCTGTCACAGTCCGTGGCGCCACCGCTGCGCTGCGCCGCCCTCTGCGCGGCCGTCCGCGCCTGCCCCGGAGTAGGCGCCCCTCCGCACCGCTCTTTGCGCTGCTCGCGGTCCTCGGGCCGGGGCTGATCGCCGCCAATGCCGGCAACGACGCCGGCGGGATCGCGACGTACTCGCAGGTCGGGGCGCAGTTCGGCTACGCGCTGCTCTGGATGATGGTGCTGATCACCGTCAGCCTCATCGTCGTCCAGGAGATGGCGGCGCGGATGGGCGCGGTCACCGGCAAGGGCCTGTCCGAGCTGATCCGCGAGAACTACGGGCCGCGCTGGTCGCTGTTCTCGACGGTCGCGGTGCTGATCGCGAACCTCGGGATCTGCATCTCGGAGTTCGTCGGCATCGCGGCGGCGCTCAGCCTGATCCACGTGCCGGGCTACGTCGCGGTGCCGATCGCCGCGATCGTCGTCTGGCTGCTCGTGGTCCGCGGCTCGTACAAGCTCGCGACCCGCGTCTTCGTCGCGATGACGATCCCGTTCTTCGCGTACCCGATCGCCGCGATCCTCGCGCACCCGGACTGGCTCCAGGTCGGCCACCAGATCGTGCGGCCGCACATCCAGCTGACCGGCGCGTACCTGCTCCTCTTCGTCGCGACCGCGGGCACGACGATCACGCCGTTCATGCAGCTCTACGTCCAGTCCGCCGTCGTCGAGCGCGGAATCGGCCCCGACGAGCTGAAGGCGGAGCGGGTCGAGGTCGTCTCGGGCTCGATCTTCGCGAACATCGTCGCCTCGTTCATCATCATCGCCACCGGCGCGACGCTCTACGTGCACGGGCACCACACGGTGGGCAGCGCGGCCGACGCGGCGAAGGCGCTCGAGCCGTTCGCCGGCCGCTTCGCCGAGGTGCTGTTCGCGATCGGGCTGCTCGGCGCCAGCCTGCTCGCCGCGGCGATCCTGCCGGTGACGGCGGCCTACGTGATCGCGGAGACCTTCGGCCTCGAGAAGGGGCTCGCGCGCCGCCCGCGCGAGGCGCCCGTCTTCGTCGCGGTGCTGACGACGCTGATCCTGATCGGCGTCGCCGTCGCGGTGATCCCGGACATGCCGGTGATCAAGCTGCTCGTGCTCGTGCAGGTCGTGAACGGGATGCTGCTGCCGGTGACGCTGTTCTTCGTCTGGCGGCTGTCGTCGAACCGCGAGCTGATGGGCGACTACCGCAACGGGCGGCTGTTCAACGTGCTCGCCGGCGCGACCGTCGTCGTCACCTCGGCGCTGTCGATCCTCCTGCTCGGCGTGACGCTGAGCGGGAGCGCGTAGCGCCTACGCCGCTGCACCGACCTCGGCGAGGTACGCCTCCGCCTTGTCCGGGAACATGAACCAGTCGAAGAAGTCGCGCGGGTCGTCGAACCCGTTGACGAAGCGGTGCGCGATCTGCGGGCTTCCGTTCCCGGCGGTCAGGAGCTTCAGCACGTGCTCGGGAGGCGGAGAGAGCAGCGCGTTCGTCCATGTCGTCGCGAACTGGCCGTAGCTCTCCCAGAACCGCTCGAACGCGCTCTCCATGAAGGCGCGGTCGTACGGCGCGTCGCCGTGCTCCGCGATTGCGGCGAGGTACGCCGCCGCCATCTTCGAGGCGTTGTTCGAGCCCTGGCCCGTGATCGGGTCGTTGAGCATGATCGCGTCGGCGAGCCCGAGCACGAGGCGCCCCGACGGAAGCTCCGCCACGGGCTTCCGCACCGTCGGCGGGAACCGCCCGGCGAGGATCCCGTTCGCGTCGGTCAGCTCGCTGTCGCGGTTGCGCTCGCCCTCCCACGGCATGAACGTGTCGAGGATCCACTTCGACTTGGCGAGGTGCTCCTCGGGCGTCGTCACGTCCCGCCAGCAGTCCATCGGGCCGCCGGGGACGCCCTCGAAGACCATGATCTCGCATGCCCCCGTCGTCGTCAGCGCGGGGAAGACGAAGTACTCGCCGACGGTCGGGATCAGGTTGAAGCACACGGCCGAGTACTCGGGCCGCGGCGTCATCCCCGTCACGTACGTCAGCGCGAGCGCGCGCATCGGCTGGTCGTACGGCGAGCGCGAGGCGTCGCGCTCGAACAGCCGCACGATCTCTCCCTTGCCCGCGGCGACGACGACGAGGTCGTGCTCCTGCGTGTACCGCTCGAGCTCGTCGACGCCTGCGTCCTCGATCACGAGCCGGCCGCCGCGCTTCTCCAGCTCCTCCATCCAGCCCGGCATCTTCACGCGCTGGTCGACGGACTGCGCGTACGCGTCGAGGCGCGACGCCCAGTCGATCACCTTGCCCGTCGGCGTCTCGACGCCGGGCGGCGCCGACACTGCGAGCGAAATGCCGTCGACCGGCGGACACTGCTCCTCCCAGAAGTTGATCCCGAGGTCACGCTCGTGCTGGAGCGCGGCGTCGAACATGCACTGGCTCGACATCACCTTGCCGTCGCGGATGTCGTCCGGCGTGCGGTTCGAGACGACGGTGACGTCGTGCCCGGCGGGGAGGAGCCCGAGCGCGAGCTGGAGCCCCGCCTGTCCGCCTCCGACGATGAGGATGCTGGCCATCTCGTGCCTCCTTATTCGGCGAGCTTCGGGATCGCGGGCTCCGCCTGCTCCGGGCCCATCGCCGAGTAGCCGCCGTCGACGGCCCAGTCGGCTCCGGTCACGAACGACGCGTCGTCGGAGCAGAGGAAGAGGACGACGCTCGCGACCTCCTCCGGGTCGCCGACGCGGCCGAGCAGGTGGAACGGCGCCGCGACGCGGTCGGTCTTCGCGCGGTCGTCGCCGGTGAGCTCGACCATCACCTTCGACCACGTCCAGCCGGGCGAGACGGAGTTGACCCGGACGTTGTCCGCGGCGAGGTCCATCGCCATGTTGCGCGTCAGCTGGACGATCGCGGCCTTGCCGACGGGATAGAGCCAGCGGCCGGTCTGCGCGACCTTCGACGAGATCGACGCGAAGTTGACGATTGCACCGCCGCCGCGCCCGAGCATGGACGGGAGGACCGCCTTCGCGGTCATCGCGGCGCTCGCGACGTTGACGTTCAGCGACTCGAGCCAGTCGGCGCGCGTCGAGGCGAAGCCCTCGTCGACGTACGAGCAGGCGAGGTTGACGAGGAAGTCGATTCCGCCGAAGCGCGCCACCGTCGCGGCGGCGAGCCGCTCCAGCTGTGCGTCGTCGCGGATGTCGGTCGGCTCGAACAGGACCGCGTCGCCGAGCTCGTCCACGAGCCGGGCGCCGCCGGCCTCATCGATGTCCGCCACCGCCACGCGCGTGCCCGCCGCGACGAAGGCCCGCACGACCGCGGCGCCGATCAGCGTCGCGCCCCCGGTGACGACGGCCGTCTTTCCGTCGAGCCCACGCATCGCCGGGATCCTACGACGGCTCGGCTACTTGACGTGGAAGAAGGCCTGGTAGATCTCCTTCGCCGCCGGCGCCGCGGCCTGGGCGCCGAAGCCGCCGTGCACGATCAGCACGACCACGACCACCTTCGGGTTCGTCGCCGGGGCCCACGACGCGTACCAGGAGTGGTCGCTCCCCGTCGGGGCCTGCGCGGTGCCGGTCTTGCCCGCGACGGGGACCGGGAAGCTCGAGAAGACGGCGGCGGAGGTGCCGGTCGACGTGTGCGCCGCCTCGTACAGCCCCTGCTGGATCGCCGAGAGATCGGTCATGCGCACGTGTCGCACCGGCTTGAACGCGAGCGGCCGCACCGAGGAGCCCTCGATCACGGCGTCGGCGACGTGCGGCCGGACGACGGTGCCGCCGTTCGCGAGCGCGGAGTACGCGACCGCGAGCTGAAGCGGCGTCACCGCGAGGAGGCCCTGGCCGATCGCGAGGTTGATCGTCTGGCCCTCGTACCACGGGATGTGCTGCGTCTTCTCGAGCCATGTCGGAGTGGGGACGATGCCGCCGAGCTCGCCGGGGAGGTCGACGCCGGTCGGATGGCCGAGCCCGAGCATCCGCGCCCACGACTGGATGCCGAGGTCCTTCCCGTTCGGCTCGTGGTTGTAGACGAGGTCGCCGAGCCGGTAGAACCACGTGTCGCACGACTCCGCGAGCGCCGTGTGCAGCGACATGTACGAGTAGACGCCGGCCTCGACGTTGTGGAAGACGAACTTGCCGAGGGCGAACGAGCCGCTGCAGAGGAGCGACGTCTCCGGCGTGATCAGCCCCTGCGTCAGCGCCGCCTCGGCGACGATCGGCTTGAAGGTCGAGCCGGTGGGGTAGAGGCCTTGCGTCGCGAGGTCGAGGAGCGGCGGGTTCGCGCTTGTCGAGTGGTAGAGCGAGTCGCGGTACGCGGGGTCGTTGGCCGCGGCGACCTGGTTGTACGTCGGATAGCTCGCGAGCGCGTAGATGCCGCCGGTGCGCGGGTTCATGACGACGGCCGCCGCGGACGACGCGTCCGTGTGGCCGTTCGCGTGCGCGAGCGCGATCCCGTCGCGGATCGCCTTCTCGGCCGCGCGCTGGATCCGCGCGTCGATCGTCAGCCGCAGCGTCGGCAGCGTCCGGTGGCCGGCGACCTCGAGCGGCCCGGCGATCCGTCCCTGCGAGTCGACGCGCAGGCGCGCGTGGAGGAAGCCGGGGCTGAGGATCGAGTCGTACGTCGCCTCGACGCCGGACTGGCCGACGATCTGTCCCGGCTGCGCGTGCGCGTAGCGCTTCGTCCCGAGCTCGCTCTGGCTCACCTCGCCGAGCAGGCCGAGAAACTCCGCGCCGAGCGCGCCCTGGGGGTACGTGCGCGCGGGCTGGCCCGTCCACTTGAACGCCGGGTATGCCGACGCCCGCTCGGCGAGATAGTCGATGAGCCCCGAGCTCGGCTGCGCGACGACGACGGCCGGCGCGAACGGCGAGCGCAGGACCGAGCGGCGGATCCGCGCGGCCAGCGTCGGCACGCCGACGCCGGAGAGCTTCGCGAACTCCCGGAGCTGGCGGACGCCGGCGTCCGAGGGGCTCCAGCGTCCGTGCGCGCCGACCGTCCCGAGCGCGTTCGGGTCGGCGTCCACGACGAGATGGCCGCCGGTGCCGGCGAGGGGCCGGCCCTTGCTGTCGACGATCGCCCCGCGTGGTGCGGTCAGGTCGACGACGCGGAACGACTGCGAGTTCGCGATCGCCGTGTACTGCGGGCCGTGGAGGATCTCGATCGACCAGGCGCGCAGGACGAGGACGCCGACCGCGACGCCGACGAGGAGCGCGAGGCCGCCGACCCGGACGAAGAAGCCGGGGCTGCGGAAGTACGGCGCGTCGGCGCGCGAGTAGGGCTCCACGCGGCGGCTGTCGGGCAGGCTGCGCGGAAGCCTCACCCTGCGGCGGTCGTCGGGCGTCGAGGTGGCCATTCTCCCCGGCTGGTCGGTGGTACGGCTCCGGCGGATCCAGTGTAGGGGCGCTACCCGTCGTCCGCGATCTCGTCTGCGAGGAGGGCGAGCGCGTACGCGCGCCAGGCGAGGTCGGGATCGGCGTCGAGGGCGGCCAGCACGGCGGTCACCGCCGGGAGCCCGTCCGCCTCGGAGGCGAGCCCGACGAGCGCCTCGGCGAGCGCGGCGCGCCGCTCGGGCCGGTCGAGCTCGGCCGCGAGCCGCTCGACCGCGACGTCGCCGAGCTCGAGCTCCCGGTGCGGGTCGCCGCCGGCGGCGAGGACGAGCATCGCCCGCCGCCGCGCCGCGTTCAGCTCCGCCTCGTCGACCGGGACGCCGTCGATCACGAGCCACGCGAGCACGGGCGCGAGCTCTCGCGGCGGCAGCCCGCTCTCCTCGAGCTGCTCTAGCCGGGATCGCGACAATCGCCGGCCTCGCCCTCGCAGCAGCCGAGCTTCCACTTGCAGCGCGGGCATTGCCACGTCGAGTGCCGCCACTCCATCTCGGCGCCGCAGCGCAGGCAGATCTCCTTCACGGCGGTCACGTCCGCAGCGTACGCAGCCGGGCTGACGGCGCCCCTGGGGATCCCGTCACACCTTCGCCGGGAAGTCGTGACACTCGTGTGTGGGTGTCTGACACCGGGACATGTCCCGCCGGCGAGACGTGTCGGGCTCCACGCCGCGCAGCCATGCGCCGCGGTGGCAGGGTCGCGACACAATTGCACGGAAGTCGTGATAGTTCTGCGAACCGCGTCTGACACGGGGGCGTGTCCCGCCGGAACGTGTCTCGGTGGGGCCGACGGGCGCTAGAGGCTTGATGTGAAACAGTCCGCGGCTGCGGCTGGCGCCCCAGGCGCGGCGCCATGCCGTCTCGTCGACCTTGCACAGGCCACCGGCCGGTGCTGCGGCCGCCGAGCCGCCCTGGCTTGGCCTGGAACGGCCCCGCAGGGCGTCCATTTCACATCAAGCCTCTAGTCGGCGTAGTACTCGTCGGCGATCGCGAGCACGTCGTCGAGGATCGCGACGCCCTCCTCGAGCTCCTCGCGCGTGATCGTCAGCGGCGGGCACACCATGATCACGTTCCAGTGCGTCATCAGGTAGAGCCCGCGGTCGAGCGCCGCCTTCGCGATGCGGTTCACCGGCGCCGCCGCCTCGCCTCCCGCGTTGAACGGCACGAGCGGCTCCCGCGTCTCCCGGCTGCGGACGAGCTCGACTCCCCAGAAGCAGCCGATCCCGCGCACTTCGCCGACCGACGGATGCCTCGCCGCGAGCCCGTTCAGCAGCTCGCCGAACACGGGGTCCATCTCGGCGGCGTGCTCGACGATGCCCTCCTCGCGGAACGCCTCGATCGACGCGACGCCGACCGCGCACGCGAGCGGATGCCCGCTGTACGTGAGCCCGCCGGCGAAGTACTTGTCGCGCACCCAGGCCGCGATCGGCTCGCGCATCGCCATCGCGCCGAGCGGCACGTAGCCGGAGTTGATCCCCTTCGCCATCGTGATGATGTCCGGGACGACGTCCCAGTGGTCGACCGCGAACCACCTGCCGGTGCGGCCGAAGCCGGCCATCACCTCGTCGGCGATGAGCAGGATCCCGTGCCGGTCGCAGACCTCGCGGATCGACTGCAGGTACCCGTCCGGCGGGACGATGATCCCGTTCGTCCCGGTCACCGTCTCGAGGATGACCGCGGCGACGGTGTGTGGACCCTCGTACTGGAGGATCTCCTCGAGGTGCGGCGCGCCCGTGCAGACCGGGCACGGGTCCGGATGCCCGGCGGGGCAACGGTAGGTGTACGGGTCGAACATGCGCACGACGCCGGTGATCCCCGGCTCGGCCGGCCAGCGGCGCGGGTCGCCGGTCAGCGTGACCGAGCCCGCGGTCGCGCCGTGGTAGCTGCGGTAGCGGGCGATGATCTTGTGGCGGCCGGTGTACCAGCGCGCGAGCTTGATCGCGTTCTCGTTCGCCTCGGCGCCGCCGTTCGTGAAGAACGCCATCGAGATGTCGCCCGGCGTCACCTCGGTGATGAGCCGCGCGAGCGTCGAGCGCGGCTCTGTCGCCATCGGCGGCCCGATCGTGCAGAGCTTGTCCGCCTGCTCCTTGATCGCGGCGACGAGCTTCGGATGCTGGTGCCCGATCGAGACGTTGACGAGCTGCGACGCGAAGTCGAGGTAGCGCTTCCCCTCGTAGTCCCAGAAATAGCGGCCCTCGCCGCCCGCGACCGGCAGCGGGTTGATCGCGTCCTGCACCGACCACGAGTGGAGGATGTACCGCTTCGCGTCCTCGCGCACCTGCTCCCCGAGCTGCGGGTTCGTCTCGATCGTCGCCACGGCGGGCCTCCTCAGAAGTCTTTGGCGGGATGCTAGCGCTAGGCTCCAGAGGACACGGAGGAGGCCTGAGATGACAGAGCTTGCAACCCCGCCCGTCGAGGAAGGCACGGGCGTGACGAGGATCGGCCACTGGATCGGCGGGCGTTCGGTGGCGGGCGCGTCGGGCCGGAGCGGCACGGTCTTCAACCCGGCGACGGGCAGGCAGACGGGCGCGGTGGACTTCGCGACCGTCGAGGAGGTCGACGCCGCGGTGCAGGCGGCGAAGTCAGCATTCCCCGCCTGGCGCGCGACGTCGCTCGCGCGCCGCGCCGAGATCTTCTTCCGCATCCGCGAGCTCGTCGCGGCGCGGCGCGAGGAGGTGGCGAAGCTCCTCACTGCGGAGCACGGGAAGGTGCTCTCCGACGCGCTCGGCGAGGTGACGCGCGGACTCGAGGTGATCGAGTACTGCTGCGGGATCCCGACGCTGCTGAAGAGCGAGTACTCGGAGCAGGCGTCGACGGGGATCGACGTCTACTCGATCCGCCAGCCGCTCGGCGTCGTCGCCGGGATCACGCCGTTCAACTTCCCCGCGATGGTGCCCATGTGGATGTGGGCGCCGGCGCTCGCGTGCGGGAATACGTTCGTGCTGAAGCCGTCGGAGAAGGATCCGTCGGCGTCGATCTGGACGGCGGAGCTGCTGCAGGAGGCGGGCGTGCCGGACGGTGTCTTCAACGTCGTGATGGGGGACAAGGCGGCGGTGGACGCGGTGCTCGCGCACCCGGACATCGCGGCGGTCTCGTTCGTCGGCTCGACGCCGATCGCACGCTACGTCTACGAGACGGCGACCGCGACCGGGAAACGCTGCCAGGCGCTCGGCGGCGCGAAGAACCACATGATCGTGCTGCCCGACGCGGACATCGACATGGCAGCGGACGCTGCGGTGTCGGCGGCGTACGGCTCCGCCGGCGAGCGCTGCATGGCGATCTCGCAGGTGGTCGCGGTCGGCGACGTCGCCGCGCCGCTCATCGAGGCGATCAAGGAGCGGATCCCGAAGGTGAAGGTCGGGGACGGGATGGACCCGTCGTCGGAGATGGGGCCGCTCGTGACGAAGGAGCACCGCGACCGCGTCGCGTCATACGTCGAGAACGCGCCCGGCGAGGGCGCAACGGTGCTCGTCGACGGACGCGAGGGCGTCCTGCCGGAGGGCTTCTTCCTCAACCCGTCGCTGATCGACGACGTGAAGCCGGGGATGCGCGCGTACGAAGACGAGATCTTCGGGCCGGTGCTCGGCGTCACACGCGTCGCGACGTACGACGAGGCGGTGCGTCTCGTCAACGACAACCCGTACGGGAACGGAACGGCGATCTTCACGCGCGACGGCGGAGTTGCCCGCCAGTTCCAGTTCGACGTGCAGGCCGGGATGGTCGGGATCAACGTGCCGATCCCGGTGCCGGTCGCGTACTACTCCTTCGGCGGCTGGAAGGCGTCGCTGTTCGGCGACCGCCACATCTACGGGCCGGAGGGGATCGACTTCTACACGCGCGGCAAGGTCGTCACCTCGCGCTGGCCCGACCCGGCCACGTCGAAGGTCGACCTCGGCTTCCCGCAGACGCGCTAGCTCGTCTCGAGCGGACACGGCCCGGGGTCAGACCCCGGGCCGTGCCCCGCCCGGACGGTTGTCCTAGCTCGTCGGCGCCTCCCAGTCGTCCTGCGCGACGGTGTTCCCGACCGTCCACTCGATCTTCTGGTACGTGAACTGCCAGGTCTCGTTGCTTCCGTGCAGGTCGTACTGCGAGATGCTCGCGTTCGTGAGCGTGATCGTCTCGGTGCTTCCGCCGCTCGTCAGCGTGATCACGACGGTCGGCAGGTTCTCGTTCTCGACGAGCGCGTTGAGGAACAGCGGCGACGACGCGTCGACCTCCTTCGTGATCGTGATCGGCTTGTGCTGACGCTTGCCAGTCGGGAGCCCGCTCGCCGGATCGC
>Ga0335085_10002790_pt1 | contig 31796 bp, 28 predicted proteins | sample Lox_Sample_45_FD_206712 | JGI IMG/M metagenome (GOLD analysis project Ga0335085, IMG submission 206712) | Soil microbial communities from Loxahatchee National Wildlife Refuge, Florida, United States - Lox_Sample_4.5 | ecosystem: Environmental > Terrestrial > Soil > Wetlands | place: USA... | reverse complement strand
GCAAATTTATGACAACAACCGGCACCTCGATTTTGCAGAAATCGTTTGAGACCAGTTTGCCGGTTGATCGCTCATAGCAAGACGAGCCGTTATAGTGGTATCCTCCTGTGTCGCCAAATGTTGTATAGAGGCCCCACGGATCAACCACATCAATCGGTCGTCCATTCGAATAAAGATATGTATTGAGACCGCCAGTGTTGCCGCCTTGGAAGATACCTAACATGTCGGATTCAAGATAGCGGCCCAGACTCGGGACATAGTCTCGGAATCCGTTCTGGTAGAAGCCGCTCTCGGCGTCGTAATACTGCCCCGGCATGCGCAGGTTCACCGTGAAACTGCCCGATGTGCTGAGCGTCTCTCCGAACGGCAGGAAGGTGGTCTTGCCCAGCACCGTCTGACTCGCGCTCGTCATGACCTGCGGCGTGCCCGTGATGTTGTCGAGCAGGTAGGTGAACGTGCTTCCCGTCGCCATCGCCAACGGGCGGCCGTTGAAGTACACATAGTCGATGGCCGTGCCCCCGCTGCTCTCTTCCAGCAGGCTCATGTCGCTGGCATGGGTGAAGAGCGTCGTGTTCGCGCCCACGGTCTTGCTGAAGCGGTTGCCGTAGGCGTCGTAGACGTAGCTGCCGAGCGTGCCCGATGCCCCCGCCACGGAGGTAAGCCTGCCCGCGTTGTTGTAATTAAGCGTGGTGACGCCCGCAGTGCCGTAGCCCGGAGAGAAGCCCGTGATGCTCCCGCGCGCGTCCGTCGAAACCGTCGTCGTGGAGCCGTTATTGACGATGCTCGTCATCCGGTTCGTGTTGGTGGTGTAGTTGTAGGTCAGGTGCTGCTGCGAGATGGCCGTGCGGTTGCCGTTATTGTCGTAGGTATAGACGATGGTGCCGCTGTTCGTCGCAAGCTGCGAGCCGCGATAGAGCCCGTCATACGGAAAGGTGAAGTTGTTCGCGGCGGCGAGATTGTCGGTGTATTTATAGGGCAGGTTGTAGCTGGGGTACTGATAGGCATAGGTCAGGTTCTGCACGGTGGCCGTGCCCTGGTCCTTGAGCGTGAGCAGGTTGTAGGTGCTGTCGCGCGTCACCGTCTCCACAATGCCGTTGCCGTAGGTGAAGCCCATCCACGGACCAAACGGTGCATAGGTCACGCCCGAGGCGAGCGTCGTCGCTGACCCGCCAGACGGCGTGCCGCTCACCGAAGTAACGCGGCCCATCGTGTCGCGCGAATAGCTCACGAGCAGGCCGGAGGGATAGGTGATGGAGGCGATGCGAGAGAAGGCGTCGTAGCCGTAGGTGGTGGTGAGTACCGTCGCGCCGCTCGTGCGCTTTTCGGTGATCAGGTTCCCGCGCTCGTCGTAGCTGCGCGTCAGGCTTCCGGCCATGTCGGTGAGCGAGGTGAGCCGCCCAATGCCGAAGGCGAAGCCCGTGCCCGTCTGGTCATAGGTATAGGTCACGTTCTCGGCCGTGTCCGCCGGGTAGCTGGTGGTCAGTATGCGTTCGAGCGCGTCGTAGGTGTAGTTGACCACAACGGAAAGCGCGTCCGTCTTGCTGATGAGGTTTCCGTCGCCGTCGTAGTGGTAGATCGTTGTGCCGCGATCCGGGCTGGTCTCCTGAATGACCTCGCCGAAGCCGTCATAAACATAGGAAGTCACGGAGCCGTTGCGCGTCGTAACGGAAAGTGGATTGTTTTGTGCGTCAAACGTGTAGTTAATGTTGCCGTAGGGATAGACCTGCTCCTGGTACTGGCGGTTGAGCGCATCCACCCAATAGTTATTGCCTTGGGATGGCGGCGCGTAGGAGGCGAAATTGCCGTTATTGTCGTAGGTGTAGCTCGTGTTGAAGCCAAGACCATCCGTATCCTTGGTCTTGCGGGCCAATGAGTCGAACACGGAGGTGCGGCTGAACTTGACCACGCTCGACGGGTCCTTGAGATTCTCCGCCGTGCGGTTGCCCATCGCATCCAGCGTGAAGTTTATCGTGTTGCCGAACAGGTCGGTCACGTTGGTAAGCCGGTGCGCAGTGTCGAAGGTGTTGGTGAGCTTCGAGCCGTCCGGCGCGGTCACGCTGGTGAGGTTGCCCGCCGCATCATACGTGTTCGTGGTAGTGAGGTTGCCCCCGGCCGTGGCCATGGTGCTGGTCAGCAGCCAGTTGCGCACCGTGTAGGTGAGCGTCGTCGTGACGCCGTTGGGATCGACGATGGTGAGCGGCAGCCCGCCGCCCGTATGAGACGTGATCTGCGTGGACTGGCTGAGCGCGTTCTGGGTATTGGTGAGCGCCCCGCTGGCGTCGAACGTGAACGTCGTTGTGTTGCCGTTTGGCGACTGCACCGTGTGTGGCAGGAAGTTGCTCCAGGTGAAGTTCCAGGTACGCGTTTGGCCGTTGGTGGGATAGGGCACGGTCTGGCTCGTCGTGTCGGTGAGCGTCTTGGTCAGCATGTTGCCGCTCGCATCGTAGGTGAAGCTCGTGGTGAGCAATGGCGTGACGATGGTGGCGGGAAGGCGCGCGAAGGTGGGGTTGTAGGTAACGGTCGTCGTGCGCGCGAGCGGATTGCCCGAGGCTTCGACAACCGTGGTGGGATCGCCGTTGGTATTGTTGGTATAGGTCGTGACTCGGCCATCCCAGTCCTGGACGCTGGCGACATATCCATTGGCGTCATAGGTAAAAAGCTCGAATGCGGCGGGTACAGTGCCGAAAGCGGAGCGGTCTATGCGCGTGATCTTCGACGTGTTGTTGAAGTTCACGAACGAATAGACCAGCGGCTGGTTCAGGCCGTTCGTCACGGTAGCCTTGCCGGTCGTGTCGTTATAGGTGATGGTGGTAAGGTTCGCGCCGCTACCATTCTGGGTGGTTAAGCCTCTGCCGTAGCTGTCATAGGTCCGGGTTTCGTAGGCGTTCCCGTTTTCGTCGGTAATCGAGGTGATGGCGAACGGGAAGGTGCTGTTGCCGTAGTTGTAGCTCTTGCTCGTGACCGGCGACGTGTTGTACTGCACGGACGCCATCCGGTCGTTATGGCCGGGAGTGAGCCCGCTGGAGCTGTAGGTATAGGTCAGCACCAGACTGTCGGGCGTGGTTACGGTCTGCAGCGTGCCGTCGGTATTGTAGGTAAAGGTCAGCGAGCGGCCATAGGAGTCCGTGACGGAGGTGATCTGGCCGCCCAGATTGCGGTTGATCGTCTGTGTGTAACCGTTGCGCGTCGTTACGGAGTTGAGCAGCATGACCTGAGTTACTCCGATGGCCGTCTGCGTATAGGTCTCGACTGTGTCATCCTGATCCTTGATAGTCCAGGTGGCGCCGCTCAGATTTTTTAGAAATAGCGGTACGTCTTTGTCTGAGGTCCAGGTGCTGCCCACCAATTTGAAAGTGACTCCCCGCCCGTCGCCACGCTGCACCATGACCTGGCCGTTGACCGAATCCAGGACCATGACCCGGTCATAGTTTGTGGTCCAGTGATCGATAGAAGTCTGGCGCTGCGTTCCTGGCGGCAGCCGGGTTGAGCTGGGATTGCTGTTGTAGTAGCGAATGAACGCAAGTTTGTTCGGTCCGGCCGTCTGGTAGTCGGGCATTTCTTCGTAGGCGTTGCCGGAGCCGACATCCATGTATGAAATCGCACAAGGGCCGGAGTTATCGCACGGCGAGCCGTTCGTTTTGGACCAAAGCCCTCCCAGCATGGTCATTGCGCTAGTGCTATGGCCGCCGCAGGAACCAGCCGCGGTGTCGATCTGGGTGGGGTTGGTGATAGTCCACGTGCCCGTGCCGGTACAGGCCGAATATCCGAAGGGCAGATTGGCAGTCGTTACTGTGGAGGTGAGCGTCAGAGTCGTGCCCGACACGCTGCCTGTGTAGTGATACTGGACCCAATAGCCCCCGTTATAGATGATCCCGTTTCCGAATACGGTGCCGCCCGGAGTCTCGTAAAGCTGGAGGTTCGATTCCCAGATGCCACCCGGCCATGGGCCGCCGGCCGGGGATTCTGTGAACGTTCCGTTCCAGAATCCCGTAACGTCCGGGATCGTCTGCGCGTGGGCTGGCGTGGCAACGTTCAGCAATGCGAAAAGAGTAAGAGCAAGCGGCCCGATGCGCCGGATGGAATTTGCCAGCGTGCGGAGCGCACGGAGGCTCTGAGATTTCCAGACAGCGCGCATGCAGAGCCCCCACTTAGTATTTTTGGTTTTTGCGGCGAATCGAAAACACTTCCAGCGTGTCCCGATCTGTGGCACTTTCGCGTTAGAAAGTCATCTTGAATTTTTATTTGCGCGGCCGGAATCGGATAAGTGTTCGCAGGGCAACGATAAAATCCGCGTTGTGATGCGGGCTATTGCGGGACGATTTTCAGGTCGGTGCCGGGTGCGCAGGCGGCCGCCTTCCCGGACTGCACCTTGCTGGATACCGCAATCTTGATGCTGGTCTGCACCGGCTTGTTCATGTCGTAATCCGAATCGCAGAAGGTCGCTCCCTTGGCGACAAGCGTGTCTCCGCAATACAGATCCACCTTGCCGTAGGACGTGAATTTCTCGGGGTGGTTTTCACGGCGAACCGTCAGTGCCTTTGACGAGGAACATTCAGCGGGAACGGGCAGCTTGTAGACCTGCGCGGACGCTGCACCTGTCGTCATCATATTGAGGAGAACTATCGCTGCCAGGAGGCATGAACCCTTGATTTGGATGTCCCTGAGCATATGCGTCTCCTTCGGAAGTGGGTTGCACTCTCTCTTACACCATTCCACCGGAAAGTCAGCATCAATCGCTGACGATTGAAATTGCGAAAGAAAAGCGCCGGGGATGGAGCTTGAGGGCTGATCAAGGCGTTAACACTCTTGGTGCGGAAGGAAGTTTCCGAATCTCCCTGAAACGGCTGGAGATCGCAATGTCGCTGCACCCGAAACAGTGCATACTTCCGTGTGCCATACCATAGTGATCATCCCGTCACGATTTTCAAGGTGAGGATTCCGATCTATAGTGGATCACCGTGTGGAAAACTCCGGGCATTTTTTAAGGCCCGTAGTGTCTGCACGGGCATCCTACGATGCCCATTGCGACCAGCCTCGACGCGCTTAATCCCGTCATCCGGCTCACGGGCGACATTGAAATGCCGCTCGCCTATGCGCTGCTCGATGAAGTGAATCTCCTTCATCGCTACTATCAGTTCCGCACGATTGAACTGCATATCGACTCGCCGGGCGGCAGCGCCGACGCGCTGCAGTTCCTCGTGCATGCGCTGGAGCCGTGGAGCCGGGGCGAGGGGCGGATACTACGCACGTTCGGCGTGAACGAGGTCGCCTCGGCCGCCGCAATGCTGCTTTCCTTCGGCACGGTGGGACACCGCATGGCGTCGAAGCGCAGCCGTCTGCTCTACCACTCGGTGCGCAATGTCCAGCGTGAGAATACGTCGCATACGGTCGCGCAGCTGCGCGCCGTGACGCGCAGGCTCGAATCCTGGGACCGGCTGTTCGTCGATCTGTTGGCGGAGCATTCGCTTTGCGGGGCAAGCGATGTGGAAGTCTCTGCTTTCCGAACGCGGCTCAAGCGTCTGATGAAGAAAGAGAGATTCATCACGCCGGAGGTCGCGCGTGAGATGCATTTGCTCGACGAGGTGATCTGATGCTGCCGTTTACCGACGCTCATCCGAAGTTCCGGGTTCCGGGCTGGGGCGAGTTGCTGGGCTCCGAGGAGTGTATCGGCGCTCCGCAGATGGCGCGGCACTTTCTGGCGACGGGAGAGACGGGCAGCGGCAAGAGCGTCTCGGCCGTCATGCCGCTGCTGCAGGCGGTGCTGCGCTATCCGGAGGACGACCTTTACGCCCTATATAGTAAGGATGCGGGTGATGCCGCCGAGCGGCAGGAAGATCTGCGCCCTTCCGTCCTCGCCGTCGATCCCAAGGAAGAACTGGTCGGCGTCGTGAGGAAGGAGGCGAGGGGGCGGCGCGTCATCCGCATGACCTACGGCGAGCCGGGGCCGGTGCTTCATCTCTTCGAGGGCCGCGACTTGGGCAAGCTCGAACCGCACGACGCCCTTAGTCTCATCCTCCAGCATTCAGAATTCTTCACGCTCGATCAGGCGCGCACGCGCGAGCCGATATGGAACCTGCAGGCGGCGAGCATATTGAGGGATTTCATCGCGATTGATATGTGGCTTCATCGCCATGGGGAAGGGGCGGTCGCGGGCCTGTGGAACCATGTGCGCGACGTGCTCGCCACGCGCCAGGAATATCGCAGCTTCACCGCTTCGCTCTGGTACGACCGGAACAACTATTTCCGGCCGCATTCGACGCTGGTTAATTTGAGCGCCGGAGAGGAGGACCGGTTTCCCCTGGCCATTTATCTCGACGCGACGGCCGCCTTCGGCGTGCCGGGCGAGCTGACAGGAAGGCTGGTGTCGCTCAACGCGCTGTATCACTCGACGCGCTCCGGCGTGATCTGGATGGTCAACGGCATATTGTCAGACATTGCGTCTGCCGAGTTTGCGGCCTGCGTCTCGGTCAATCCGCTGGAGCCGCCAGAGGACGATGCAAGGCTTTCGGTCACGGATGTGCTGAATAACGGCGATGCGGTGGTTTATGTCCCCAGGCCCGGCTCGCCGATTGCCGACATGGTGGGCCGTTGCCTCAAAGCCAAGTTCTTCGAGTTCGCGTTTGAGCGCGGCAACAAGGTGCGGCCTTTCTTCTATGTCGTGGACGAGGCGCATCGGTTCTTAACCGCAGGCGCGCAGGACGGGGAGCAGGGGCTGCTCGACCGCTGCCGGGCGTACAGAACGGGAGTGGTTCTCGCCACGCAATCGCTCGCCGCGATGATGAACCGGCTGGAGCAGGCGCATGCGGGCAAGAGCACGCTGGCGATGATTCTGAACAATTGCGGGAATGCGCTGTATTTCCGGACGCCGGATATACAAACGCAGGAGAATCTGCAGCAGCGCATTCCCGCGCCACCCGTTTCCGGCAGGCCGCATGTGCTGAAAGTGAGGCCGCTTGCGAGCCTTGCCGTCGGGCAGTGCTATGCGCTGCGGTGTGACGGCACGTGGGGATTGTTTAAGGTGCAGATTTAGTGGTCTGTGGCCAGTAAGCAGGCCACTGGCCACCTATTTGATGTGCTCAATCAGCTTCGATGCGGGCACCTTCAGGGCGCGCGCGAGCTTGAGGATGTTGAGCAGGGACAGGTTCCGCCTGCCGCACTCGATCTGCGAGACGTAGTTGCGGTGCAGGTCGGCAAGCTCGGCCAGGTCCTCCTGGCTGATGCGCTGCGCCGTGCGGAAGCGCTTGACGCGCTGCCCGAACTGCAAAAGGGGGCTTTTCATGAGGACGATGCTGAAGGATATGCCCACTTTAAGTCCATACACCATCGTGTGCCATACGATAGTGTGCTATTCTGTCCGCACCTCGCGAGGCGGAAAGTGCGATGGAATACGGGCCGCATCTTAAGGCATTCGGGACAACCCTTAAGGAATGCCGCTCGCAGCGCGGGATGAGCCGCGAGGAACTGGCGAAACGCGCGTCCGTGCCGGTTGCGACGCTCGCGGCCGTGGAAGCCGGAATACCGGACGGCCTGGGGCTTGCCGAGATCTGCCGCATCGCTCAGGCGCTGGATGTTTCGCCCTGCGAGCTGATGAAGCGCTATGAGCGCTCGGTGCGCGAGGCGCGCTGGTGGTGAGATTCCGGGAGTATTGGAGGGGGACATGCACATCCATCTGGTCTTGAAAACCGCGCTCGGCTGTACGCTGGCGCTTGCAACGGCGGTGGGAGCCAAGGCTCAGGCAAATGAAGAGGCGACGGGTGCCGGACAAACGCAGCGCAGCGCGGACCCGAACCTCCCGAATCCCTCCGGCGGATTCATAACGCTTGCCGCCAATCCGCAGGGTCAGGAAGTGGTGGCCTATGCATGGCAAGGCAGCGACGTTCCTCCCCAGGTCTTCGTATCGAGCATGAAGGGGACGCGCAAGATCGCGATGTCGTATTTCGGGTATAACGGCGAGGGCACCTGGATCATGGGTGAAGGCTCGGTTTACGTGTTGAAGGGAAACATTCTGCGCAAAACGGACTTACAGGTCCGGCAGTTGCCCAAAAATCTGCGCAACGGTTCTCCCGCCTATTTTTCCTATACAGGCGTCGATCCGGACAAGGCGCACGCCGCTTCCAGCGGTACGCAACCCTCGAATCCCGGCCCGCCGCGCGACGATAGCCGCACGCGCGCGAGCGGAGACCCCAACCTGCCCAACCTCTCGGGCGGGTTTATCGATCTGGCCCCGAATCCGCTGGGACAGACCATGCTGGCCTATGCCTGGACGCAGGGCACCGACGTTCCTCCCGTGATCAGCGTTTCGGAATTCAAGGGAACGCTAAAAAGGCCCATGAGCTATCTCGGCTATAACGGCGAGGGCACATGGATGACGGCCGACGGCTCGGTCTATGTGCTCAAAGGCAATGTCCTCACGAAAAGGAATCTCGGCCTGGCGCAATTGCCCAAGGGCCTGAAGAATCCCTCCGCCGCCTATCTGACCTATTCGGGCGCAGGGACGCGGGAGCCGAAGCCTGCCGCGCCTGCCGTAGCCAGACGGCCTCCTCATGCTCCCTCCGCTTCCGAACAGGCCGCAGCTCCGGCCGGTGGGAACGGCGCGCGAATCCTCCGCGAGGCGTCGGTCGTCACGCTCATCTATAAGGACGCGGACGGCGAGCATCGCTACAGGGTGCAGCGGCCCGCCATGGGGCTGCCCGCCGCGGCTGCGCAGCAACTGAACACGACGGACACGGGAGGCTGGATTTACGTCGCCCCGGACGGAGCCTCCGGCATCCTGTTCAACGTCACGGCGGATCATGCCGTGACGGCTACAAAACTGCCCGCGCAGGCGCTCTCGATGCTGGTCAGGCACTGAAGCGGACAGGCACTCAGGCCGCGCATTGCGCGGAAGTATCTGTCGCCTGCAGGCCGTGGAGGAAGTCCACGGCCTTCTGGGCATGCGATGCGGCGGAGAATATAGCCCGCTTGTCGTTCTTCAGCACGGTCAGCCATTCGGCGATGTAGGAGGCGTGATCTTCGCGCACTTGCGGCGTGATTCCGAGGTCGGCGCACAGGAACGCGCTGCTGAGTTCGGCGACGAGTTCTTCGCGGGCGTAGCCTTCGTCGCCCCACTGCCTGCGCCCGAATTCACGCGCGAGGCGGGACGGGTGCTTCGTCCAGTGGGCGGATTCATGTGCGAGCGTCGCGTAAAAGCTCTCGGCGTCACGGAACGCCTCGATCACCGGCATCTGGATATAGTCGCCGTCGGCGCTGTAATAGGCGCGGTCGCCCCGGTAGCGGATGTCGGCCTTCGTCGCGGCGAAGAATGCCTCGGCGTGCGCGATACGCTCGACGGGCGTGGTCTGAAGCTCAGGCTTCGCGTAGTAGATCTCGGGCAGGCCGTCGATCTGCTCGACATTGAACGCGGTGTAGCCCTTCATGTACGGGATGGAGCGCTCTTCAAGCTCGCCTTCGCCGTTTTCCTCCGTGCGCGTGAGCGCGTTGGCGAATACCACGAGCGAGCCTTTCTCGTCCTTGCGGACATGCGCATTCAGCTCGGCCGCCTGCCGGAATGTCATCCAGGTCGGGGACGCAAAGCCCTTCGCGACGGATTCGGCCCAGAGCATCAGTATGTTGATTCCCGAATACGGGATGCCGTTAAAACGCAGCGGCCTCATGATGCGCCCTGCCGTGTTCCCCGCGTTCCAGGGCTTCATCCACGTTCTCACGCCCTGCTCAAGGTCGGCGACAATCTTGTCAGTGACCCGCGTATAGACATCTTTTCTCTCGTCGTTCATGGTCCTGTTCTCCTGTTTGGGTCCGGGTAATTCCGAACCGCCGGAGACAGGAGGGCCGCGCGCACAAGGCGGCCTGTCACCGCACCCACTCGTGGGGCGGGGAACGCCCTACACGGGAGCGAAGCGAATGGAGCGGGCCGGGCGTTGACAGGACGCGGCGCGCGGCCATACGTCGAAGGCAGGAGGTTCGGCCCGGACATGAGGGCGAGCAGGGCCGTCTCAAACGAGAGGAGGCTTACGCGGAATCACGAAAGATCAAGGCGCGGTCGGGTCAAGGAAGAACGTGGATTCTGGGAGGGCCGGCGGGAGTTGCTTCAGGAGGAAGGTGCGGCGAACCTCGGGTGATCGGGATAGGCGTCGATGACGGCAAGCGTGTCGGCTGCGTCCCTGCGCATGGATTGGGCATCGCGGCCCGACGCCGCTAGCCGCAGGAGCGCGCCATGCGCCACGTCGAACAGGCGGAGGTATTTGTCGAGCTCGGTGCGAAGCTGCGGTTCGGTGAGGGCTTCAAGGTCGATGTGCATGATCGCAATCTAGCACGGGGCCTGCCAAACGGCGACTCCGCAAGCTCTACGGCGCTTTCTTGGGGAGCGCAAGCTTGCTCCGTCGCTCACATGGCCGGTTGCCGCGACACGGGGGAAAGGTGAAGGCATGAACGCAGACAGCGATAACGTCCGCAAGGGCCGGGAGCGCAAAGCCCGGCTGTATTTCGCACACCCCGACGAATGCCCCGAACTCACTGGTGCGTTGCCGTACCTGGTCGATCCGCCCGGCAAGCTGGCTTCAACGGCCTCGTGGCTTCAGTTCCGCGACGAGACGCTGCTCATGATGCGGCACATGCCGGACGATCCGAACCTGCCGAAGTTCCTGGGCCAGGTAGAGAAGATACTGGCATGGCGAGCAAGCGTTCCCGATGCAGAGCGTTTTTGGAAGGAATAGGCCGCGAACGGCGACTCCGCAAATCCCTACAGCGCTTTCTCGATGAGCGCGGGTTTGCTCCGTCGAGAGTGAACGTATCTAGGGTTTTTCCTTGTGTTCGGTCTGTCTTCCGGCTAAGGAATGGAACTCGCATACACAACTGCTCGTTGCGTGGACGACTCCATAAGCGTCTTCCAAAACGATAGCGGTCTGCTAGTGCTTGCGCCGAACTCATATGGAGAGTCTATGGCATTCTTGGTGCAGCCGGGTCAACTCGTAAACATGGTTTACGGGTCTTCTCTTCCGCCTACCGCGAATTTCTCGTACGTCAAATTTGTGATCAGTCCAGGTCAACCACTTCCGGGCTTTCCTATAGAACATTTGGCGACGGATTTTCCGACAGGCTTTGCCAATCCCTCTGGGAATCCATGTTATTTTGATCTAGATGGCTTCCTTTACACTCCTCCGCCTTGGAACCCGAGTGGATGGTTCAGAATGATTCACAAGGTGTTCGCGGTTATTTCGCCCACTGAGTGGAAATATTCATGGAACGACACGCATATACCCCTGCACTGGATAACAGTCAGCGTATCCTAATCTGCGTTGGGCGTTCTCTTGGTCTGCCAGAGAGCTCTGACTGATTTTCCTTGCCGTTAATCTTGGCTCCGGATAGTGAATGATAAAGGACGTTATCATTCGCATTAGCGAGTCCGGATAACATTGGCGCTACGGCTGTTTAGGTCCATCCTGCTTAGGGTTCGCTCGGTTTGGCAGAAGAACGTTCGAGGCAGCAATGGGGTTGAGCTTGTCGAGGGCCAATTCGTCTTCCAAGTGTCGTATCTGCGCGTTGCCTGGAAAAGCCTCGACAGCAAAGAGTATTAGCTCCCGCGCACGAAACTCGTTGCCGGCAGTCCGATTGATTTCACAGAGGCGCAGGGTGAACATAGCCTCTAGCAGCTCTCCTAGGTTCAGACCATTCTTGTGGTGTTTTTGACGCCAATAAGAATCGAACAATGTCTCCAATTGAGGAATGGACCATGGAAAATCTTCCTCAATTACCAGACAGATGGCCAGTTGTTCAAGGCTGGGCTGGGCAAACGCGGTCTGATAACGACTAAGCAGGTCTTGGTGACGAGGTCGCTTGGATGCAGAGCCGGTGAGGATGACGAACAGGTGATACAGTGCCAGCATAGCCCTGCGGTGGCAGACCTTTATGCTGTCGAGTGGCATCTCCTCAATCTTGTCGAGGACTAGATTCAGATCTGTCAGCCCAGCGTCCGGAGCACCATGCAAACAGCCTGAAATCTCAACAAGGAAACTCTGAAGCCATCCATTGGCAGACTCGGGTCTATATCCGTCGGGTCGGCCAAGCCAGTATCGCGTGGCGAGCGGCATGGTGACTACGTTCGGAAGGGCTGAACGCCAATTAAAGTCTTCGCGATCCACCTTTGGCTCGCGTCGGACGAACTCCGTAATGACATGGCGGGCGAGACGCGCGAGACCTTCGAAGGTTAAGGTTAGCTGACCTTCGATCTCGGAAGTTTCCGCGTGGGTGAAAGGCATCACAAGCAATTTGTGAACAGCCTCCAGCCGATGGACATAACCGGACCGGATATCGTATGCGCGACTTAGCAGCCTAACCAAGTCAGGCCGGCGGATGGGCAGTGTCGCGTCAGCAGCCTCTGCACGGAAAAATGCAGGAGAGAGATGCTGAATTGCGAAGTCTCTGAATCTGCGAGCAATAGCTACGTGTTCGTTGGCCAAGACCGCCGATCTTACTCGCTCTTTCAACTCCTCTGGTGCCTCATTGAGTGCTTCATCTATTCTTTTCTTCTTACCCTCTTCGTAGTCCTTCCAATCGGCAACTGGTGTCTCCACAGATTGGGCAAGCGCCTCAATAGACATCACAAAAAGGCTGTAGGCTAAGCTGGTATCGTCCGCGATGCGATGGGTTGCTGTAACATACCGACGGATTGCACGAATCGCGGTCTCGTAGGAAGTGCGCCTGAGAGCAGTCAATGCACTGATGAACTCCTGTATAAGCGCTTCGTCGCCTGGTCGTGCCACCACCTTTTCATCAAAGACCCGGCGGAGGTATTTGCGCAGCGTGTCGCCGCGCTGCATTTCGCCTGACGAGGTTAGACGGCCAACCAAGCCTGAGTCGGTCGTGCAGATGATATTCAACACAAACGAGAGAACGGAGGCTGTGTCGCTTATCAGTTCCTGGCCGCCCGTGGAGATCATAGTTCCAGACAAGCGCTCTCCGCACTCTATCTTTTCAGTGATTTCGTAGGTAAGTGTGCTTAAGCCGGTTAGTCCAGTCGAAGGAAGAAAGCGGCCAACCGGAAGCGCAAGTGGATCATGCTGGAATGTCCGATAGTTCGTATAGAAAACGCCACGATGCAGAGTTTCAAAGCACTTTCCCGTAGAGAAGAATTTTCCAGTGACGATTTGAAGCATGCGACACTCAACCCATTCAATCCAAGATTGCTTTCAACTGGTTACAGGAAATCGTCGAGATGACTGCTTCATCAATCGCGTGAATGCGGAGATTAGAAAAACGTGCGGGCTGCGAAGTGCGCAGTTGCTGACTGAAGTCGGTCACCCTCCTAGTCAAGGGTTGGGCCCCTGCTGCAAGTACGATGAGGAGTACGCCGGTGGCATTACGTGAAAAGGTGTTGCTGTAGAGTGTGGTCTTCGCGGCCAGATTGTTGATACTCTCCGTGAGCCAGCCGTGCCGAAATCCTCTTTGGATGTATTTGATCTCCAGAATTACACGCCTGTTGGGCTTGAGTCTGATGATTGCGTCGTACTCAACATCGCCTAGGCGCTGGTTGTACATCACCTTCAATGACGGGCCCAAGCATTCGCTGAAGCGCTGTACCACTGCGGCTTCCACCGCCAAAAGACGGTTAACGGGGGCAGAGGACTCGCCGTTGGCGACAACTTGGGGGGCCTCTTCGGTACTCTCTATCTCGATCTGAGCCTTCGCCTTGACCTCCTCTGGAGACATTTGTTCAAGCTCTTTCGTCAGCTTTTGTACCCCTAAGTCCTCGCCTCTGTCGCGAATGGATTGGCGTTCGTGCCATCGAAAAAGACCGAAGCCTGTCACCGCAAGTCCAGCAAGACCGAGACCAACTGATGCGAATGGAATGAGGGTTATGATGGCAGCAATCAAGTGTTGCCGCTCGCGTAGGACGTTTTGGGCATCCGGCGTGAGTAGTGCAATCTTGGAACCTTCGATGGCCAAGTCGAAGGGCTCGCGCAAGAATAACCACGGCAACAACACAGCTGCCACTAGGAGGGCTATGCCGGCCGAGGCAACAAACTTGTAATAATCGCCGTATTCAAGCTGGGCCATGTGAACCTGTGTCAGCGATATTAATGTCTTTGGTGCATCTGTGCCACACGCTTCTACAACCTCCGATTTGTGCAGCGTCCTCGTTGACTTTTAAACTCGATAAAATACATTATCGGGGTTAAAGTTGGCCTGTTGATTTACCTGCAACTCCCACAAGCCTTTGCCGAATTCTTGCTGCGCACTTTCACGTGAATTTCGGGTTTAGGAGCACCAACTGCGCGATGTCAGCGTAGTAGGCCTGCAACTTTATAGGATCAGGTTGATAACCTGTCGGATGTCCGCAGCCGTTCCGTAGGTCGAGAGCTGACTTGAGGTGCTTGTATTGGGTGTCATCGAGGTACATCAGGAAGCGGCACAGTAATATCAAATGTGCGTCGGCAGCCTCTTGCACATCGAGATCAGTTGAAAAGCTGTAGTCCTTGCTGAAACCTCGAAACATTAGGCCTTTGTCAGCCTTCATCTTGCCGAATTCCGAGTTCAGGGTAGCTAGGCCGAGCGACGTAAGCTTTCGATGGAGCACGTGTGCAACGGCGCACCAGGCCAGAACAACAGAAGCACGAACGCAATTCGTCTCTGCACAGCGGATGGATTCCTCAAGATACCCCAGGAGCGCTGGGTCGGAGACGGGTTGGACCAGCCGACGGAGTGCGTCGCCAACGGTCTGGATCGCAGAACCTTTAATGAATCTGTGCAGGAGCCCGACTTCAGTTTTGGAAACAATGTCTTTAAGGAGAGACTTGTAGTGTTTTTTTGGGCTAGCGTTTCCAGCTAGCTTCACCAATGCTAACCACGCTTCGGACACCTCGCGAAGCTGCCCTTGGTCCACGACACTGGAACTCTCCAGAACCCCGCCAATTGGCAGCCACCGCTTATGCAATTCCTTTATGCTTCGCCGCAGTGTTTGACCACTGACAGAGGCAGTCTTTAGTTTATTAACTTGCTTTTGAACCGAGACAAGCTCTTCGAGGATATCTTCTAGCGATTGGGCGACGTCCATTCAGTCACCCGTCGCAATGTTCTTAATGATCTCGCCCGCTCGTTTCAAACCCGGACCACTTAGTTCGAGATCGGCACCTTTATCGCGAGGCTTGTAATAGTTCTTATTCGTTTTCAGATTCGCGGAAAAATTCGGCGAGTCATAACAGTCATAGTGAACGGCTAGTTCGCGCAATTCCTTTAAAGTGCAGGTAAAATGGCCGGACTCAAGCGCTTGTTTCACGCACAACAAAAGTGACAGGTTTACCATTTTGGTCGCCTTTCCAGTACCTGGAATGTCAGAAGCCAGAATTTGTGCGCCCGGCCCTGTCGGATGGTAAACCTTTTCGAGAATTTCCGCCGTGATTGCGTTAGCTGTGAGAAACGGTTTGATTGCGTCAGGGATTCCGCCAGGCGGCGAAGAAATCGCGTTCGGGCTTGGGGCAGGAGTAGTTACCACAGGTTTCGGTATGGTGTTGGCAGCAAACCATTGCTCCAAGATCATCTTGAATGCAGTCTCCTGCAGTGATGTAGGAGTTTTGTTTACAAGCTCGATGATTGCATCGAAATCTGCCTTTAATTTCTCCAGCATCTAATCCTCCCAACGGTTAATACATGTGCGCGATTCTACCAATTGTTTAATATGTCGCAAAGAAACTTGCCGACTTCTCCGGATTGTAACCACGGCGGTCATAGAGCTTGGTCGTACCCGGTTCGGCATGCCCGGCCGCGCGTTGGACGTCGTCGAGTGTAGCGCCGTTCTCCAGCGCCGTCGTGATAAAGGTCGCGCGCATCGAGTGCGCCGAATAGCCGCGTGTAAGGCCAATGGCCCTGGCATGCTTGCGCAGTACCCGGTCGATGGCGTCCGGGTCCATGTGGCGGCGCGATTCCTGGCCTTTGCGATTGTGACTTAACGGGCGGAACAACGGCCCATCGAGATCGTCGGCGTGGCCGGCCGCATCGAGATAGGCGCGGATGCGTTGCGCGACGTTCGGGTGGATGGCGAGCGCATCGCGTCTGCCGCCTTTCCGGACAACGCGCAGAGAGTCGAAGCCGCGGTTTTGGTGGAGATCTTCCACGGCAAGCGCAGCAATCTCCGCGCGTCGAAGGCCCACCTGCAGACCCACAGAGAGAATCGCCCGGTCGCGCAGCCCCTCAATAGTGTCTTCCGCCGGCGTGTTGAGCAGTTTCGCGGCATCCGCCTTGGAGAAGGCGAGGGTCGAACCTTCGCGCCGGTTGATGGCTGGGCGCTCCACTTCAGCGACCGGGTTGAATTCCACATGATGGTGACGCTTGAGATGCTTGAACAAACTAGAGAGCGCGGCGAGACGGCGGCGTATGGTGGAGGGCTCGGCTCCGTCAATCTCGCGCATGATGCGCTCCCAGGCAATGACGGCCCGATGGTCCGCTTGGCGCAACTCGTCCCAGGACTTGATATGTAGCGTCCGCATGAAATGCTGCACGTCGAGCTTGTAGGCCCGCCGCGTGCGGGCGCTCTTCTGCTTGGCGAGCCAGATTTCCTCTTCGGGGATGTCAGCAAGCGTTTCAAGCGGGGACAGCGCACCCTTCAAATCGACGACCTGCAATTCGTTGTTGCCTTCCATCTGCTTAGCTCTTCTTCTCATCCTCAAGAACAACCTCAACGGTCTCACCGGCTATGTTGAATCCACGCAGCACCTCGCGAAGCTCCGGATCTGACTCAATACCCAGGCAAACGTCCTCGCCACCTTCGCGACGTGCGAACTCAATGCTGTGAATCCGCAATTTCAGAGCCAGTCCCGAATTCACTCTCAGGTGTACATCCATTCCAGCCCGGATCATCCCGTCAACGACCTCACCAGCCAGGAAAAAAAGGTTTCGGTTTTCGAGCGTGAAAGTGTGTGTCACATGAAATAGCGCCATGGTCTGTCCCTGTTCGTGTGTGACAAATAGAGCGTCAAAATACTTAATATCCGCGGGTTGCTCATTGGGACTTTTCTGATTCATGTAGCAAAGCCGGTTTTGGGCTTCGGCTGAAGTAGCTCTTCAACAAAGCCATGCACGTATTCGTGCATGTAGGAGCCGCCGCCGCAAGAAATCACTTCGTCATCGGACTCGCCAGCGAACGTCAGTACGGGGGAAATTGTCTTTCCGCCTTTCTCCATCACGAGGCTTCCATCCACCGCACAACACACATGGAATGCAATGTTGGTCACGAGTTCCTTGAGATGGTCGTCGTCGAGCTTTGCCTTTTTCAGTTCGCCGGAGATGGTTTCGATGATTGCGGTGAGAAGTTCGATCTGGCATTCGTCGAACTGTGAGTCGTCCCGCCGGATGTGCATATCGGCCCCATTCCTTACCCGTCGTTAACTTTTGCGGCCTCTTGGCCGCCAATATCCCCTACGTGATAAACCGGATTATCACGTACTGAGAATGACACCAAGGATCAAAGGAATTCGTTAACAGGAATTCGCCCAGGTGGTGCAAGAAGGCAACGAGCAGAGGCGCGAACTTTCTGTTGCCGGAGAGCCGTTTCATCTTATGGCATAAATCGCCTTGAATAAGTCAACTCATTCATTGAATGCATCGGAGACGTTTGCGCAACCCGAGGTGTCCACGACCGATTTATTGTTCTCGATCATGTTGGGTGCTGTCCCTAGGTGAGTCGATTATCCAAACATTTCAGAGATATATTGGGAAGGCTCTTGGGCTCTCACAGCGCCCCAAGGCATTACTTTTGTGCTGGGATACGTGACATAGAGCAGTCGCCTTGAGCGGGTGACCGCTACGAACGCGCTTCTGCGCTCCTCATCCAGTGCCGCACCAGTTGCTCGATAGTCCGGAAACGTACCCTCATTCATGCCAATCAGGAACACGACATCAAACTCCATTCCTTTGGCTGAATGCACCGTAAGCAGCGCCAGACCGTCTTCCGTTGGCTGCTGCGTTGTGCCAAGGGCGACTTGCCCCAGGAATGAACTGATGCTGTGAACACCTCCCGGCTCCGACCTGACGTAGTAGTCCCAGTGTTTTCTCCATTCCGCAGTATCTTGAAGGATAAGAGCGCGATCCTGCTCTGGAAGCGGGTTTGCATATTCTTCGATCTTCTTTAGTGCGCTGAGGAATTTGAAATCGTCACCGGTCCATTTCAGAGCAGTGACTGCACTCAGCACAGCCGGGGCGCAGCCTTTCCGCGCAGCGGCTGCAAGTGCCTTCAACAAAGTCACGGGATCGTCTGCTGGCGTGTCTTCTGCGGTAGCCTGCGCCCCCCACGCTTTGGAGAGTATGTCCAGGTGTAACTTGTCTCTCGGATTGGCGAGAAGACGGAGAGCCAGCTCGAATTCCTCTACAACGTCGGATTCACTTTGATAGGTCGCGGCGGAGAGTTTCTTGTAGAAAAGCATCCCCTGTGTTTTCAACTCTTCCTGCAGGGCTCCGAAGACAAAGCGATTGCGGCCCAGGACAGCGCATCGGTTCGGCGTGATGTCGCCCTCGATGTCGGGATGTCCGTTAGACTCAAGCGACTTGATTTTTTCAATGACGGCCTGGGCCTCGGCCAGTTCGTCTTCGCATTCGATAAGTTCAACCGCACCATCGATGGGTAATTGCCCCTCAACGGTATACGACGAATCCAGCCGCTGAGCTGCGGCAACGACGGTCTTGGAACACCGGAAGTTCTCGGTGAGCTCGATTTTCTTGGCTTTGAAGTCCCGTGTGAACAGATCGAGGTATTTCGGGTCGGCTCCATTCCAAACATAGATTGCCTGCCTGGGATCGCCCACCATCATCACGTTCGTGAATTCCGTTCCACAAAGACTGACAAGCAGGCGGTATTGCGCTTCATTGAGATCCTGAGCCTCGTCGATGCATATGTACTTGTATTGTCGCCGGTAGAAATCTGCGGTCTTTGGTCGCTCCGCGAAGAGCCGGTAAGTAAGAAGAAGGAGATCATCGTAGTCGAGCGCAGCAGACGCGCGCAGTTGCGCGTCGTAACCTTCATAAAGCCGCCGCTCATCGTCATCTTCCACCATACTCGGCAAGATCAATGCATTTTTAAGTTCGCTGATCCGCTCAAGCCAGGAACTGAGCCTGCGCTGTTGCGCCTTGGGTTCTCCGGCATCCCGCAGTGCGGCCGTAAGCTGAGGGTCGGAACGGACGGCATTCGCCAGCACCTGCCTCCGGTCGTCGAATGACTCGAAAATATTGGGCAGGCCCTCTACGCCAATGGGCTTGCCTCGATTAGCCAGCACCTCCATGCAAAAGCTATGAAGCGTTCCGACAAAGGCGCGCTTCAGGATATCCGGCACGTCGTTGAGCCGTTCCTTCATTTCGTTGGCGGCTTTATTGGTAAATGTCAGCGCCAAGATTCGGAAGTGCTGAGACGAATCATCCAATAGCCTGCGGATGCGCTCCGTCAGCACGCGCGTCTTCCCAGAACCAGGACCGGCTACTACCAGAAGGGCTCCCGTTCCGTGGGCTACGACTTGTCTCTGAATCGCTGTCAGCCGGACGCTCATGCCTTTTTCTCTGCCGGTTTCGGTGGAGTCAACTCACTGTCTATCTTTTTGAATAGATCTTCAAGCGCCGACGGAATGGGAAGCACTTTCCCCACGACCGAGCCATATTGAGTCTTGGCCGCATCCATCTCGGTCAAAATGTCTTTGAGTTGATCCGCCGTGGATTTAGCGGCCCATTCTTTCTGTAACGCGGCCAGATGCTTGTCATTGGCGGCCCTTCTTTCAATGACTACCTTTATCAGGGCGTCCTTAGTTGCCTCGGTCACAATATACGTCTCGAATTTTTTGCCTCCGGGGAGAACAACGACACGGGGGTTATTTGGAATTGCCGTCTGGCCGATGGCCGCCAGAGCGGCGTTTACTGCGGTGATGGTGTCAGCCTCGCCATCGGAGAAAATGAACCAGGGAATCTTGAAACTTTGTGCCATGCGCAGGAATGGCAGGTAACTTCCCTTGCCTCCAACACCCACAAAGCTGAAACCCAGGTCGTTGGGATGTTTGCCCCAGCGTCTTTCGGCAAAATCGGGCAAGGCCTGTTCTTCCGTTTCTCCTTCAAAGAAAACGAGAGAGCGCGCGAACAACATGTCGCCACGCGTATTCATGACCTGGCGGTCAATTTTGCGGAGATCCTCGTCAGTAAGCTTCTTCTCTCCTGTACCCATATCGATGCGGCAAACCAGCGTTTCCTCGCCATTTTTTGAAAAATGCCGAATATGCGCAATCTCGGACTGACCGCAAACATAGGGGGAATGTGTACTTATGATGCGCTGGCCAGGCATCCGATTGATCTGGCGGAACAAAGAACGCTGCGCCTGGGGATGGAGATGGGTTTCCGGCTCCTCCATTGCCATCATCGGATGAACCGCTCCAGTGCTGCCTTGTTTTTGCCTCCAGGTCGTGAATGCCCAGAAAGTGAAGAAAGTGCCAAGGCTCCGGGTGCCCATGCCCTGCTGATGCAGAGGAAACGGCGGAGCGCCGCGCGTCGAGAGCACAACATCCATCCCGCGCGACAAATCCCGAAGATGACGGGCGAGCGGCGTGATGGAGACACTATCCTCATCGCATGAAAGCGTTTCGTGGAAATTCTTCAGATGCGACTGTATGTGCGTCAGGACATCGCTGCTTTCCACGATATCCTTATTGATCTCGGACAAATCCTCCTCGATGCGCTTCACATCCTCGGCGCTGAGGCCGTGCTCTTCGACCATCTTGTTCCAAAACGAGCTTCTAGTCCGCAGATCCTCCACAATATCGCGCTTGGCATCCAGCAAGTACACTGCGAGGGGTTCGATTTGTTGGGAAGAAACGGCGGGCACTTTTTCGACTGGCTTCGAGTCTTCCCATTTTGCGCCGTCCTTCTGCCAGTCCTTCAAGAATCGCCGCTCCAGAATGTACTCGCCTTTAATCGTGTTCCACTTGAATTGGGTGCGGATCGCGACCAAATCGTGCTCATCGTCGTCCTGGACGACGCCCAGGCCCCAAAGTTCGAGCCAAGCACTTCCTTGGGGGAACACATCTACAATCTTGCCCTCGTCATCTGTTGGCCGTATCAGGATGTCAATGGCGATCATCCTATCCTTTGGCGCTGAGACCTCAGTCTTCTGAAGGAATACATCATCACTCGAAATTATTCGCTGACCCGCACCGATGGCAGCAAATAGCGCATTGAGGAAGCTGGTCTTGCCGGCATTGTTTTGGCCAATGAGAACGGTAAGTAGATCAAGCTCTACGTCCACAGATCGGAGGCAACGATAGTTTCGTACTCGGACGTCTGTGATTACTACGCCGCTATAAGCGGGAGTATGTGATTTTGTCCCCGCAGGCTTGGCTGCATCCTTCTCTGCCTTCGTGGCGGCCAGACTCGTTACAGTGCTGGCCGCACCCGCCTTCTTCTCCCTGGTCATACCTGATATGTATCTCCGTTACCGGGTATCAGCATGTGTGTGGCCTCCCCCGCTCTATGCTTTGACATCCGCGTCGTTTTTCAGCAAGTTCTCCACGCGGAGGCCTGGATTAGCCTTCATTTCGTCGGCTAATAGGGCAAAACCAGTATTCATCAAAGATTCGAGCGCCCGGTAGGGTGCATCTGCATTGGGAAACAAATTCTGAACAAGCGCTTTGAGATCTCCACCTTCGTCGAAGCTACCGACATTCCAAATGGTGCCCGCCCCCTCTACCGATCCAGGCTCTTTTCCGCGATTGACAGCAAGCGCAAATGCGAATTTCGCGGCGTCCATGTCGCGTTTGAATCCAGCTTTCTCGACAAGCTGATCCATGATCTTCTTGTTCGACTCCGTGAGGCCGATTGTCTTCTTGTCTTCTGCCATGGGCGTCCCCCTGCTACGCGATGCTCTCGATGATGGAGTATCGGGCTGATTTCCGGCCTATCTTGTATTCCTTCTTCAGCTTGCCCTTGAGCTGATTGCGCACGTCCTTCGGATCGAGTTCGGATTCGTAGACGAGCAGCATGACCTGGCTTGCCATGTCGGGCAGCGCCTGCACCACCTTCGTCGTATGGGCATCATCGAGGCGGCCGAACGGTGAATCCATCACGATGGGACCGCGCAACGGCGCATTGCGCTGAAGCGCTCCCATGAGCGAGAGGGCCACAATGTGCTCGGCACCAGCAGACCGGACCGGGATTGTGGTGCCGTCCTGGTGCACGATAGTCAGGCCGTAGCTGTCGTTGATACTGAGGCCCTTGTATTCCGGTTCGCTGGTCAACTGGACAAAGAGAGAGGTCGCATCCTTTTCCACCTTGCCCCGCAGCCGTTCCCGATAAGCGTCCACCGCCTGTGAGAACAAGTCTTTCAGCTTCTCGCACAGTTCTTTTCGGGCGCGCTCACTTTCCAGATCCGCGTCGGCAAACTTCGCCATCTCCGCCGCAACGCGGGTGATCTGGTCGTTTATGCTCGCAAGCGCTCCTTCGGAATTCGTGATCCCGTTTTGTAGGAGACCTATGTCCGCTACCGTCTTGTCGTACTCCCCATAAAGCTTGCGCACTTCCGCTTCATCCAGACCCTTTGTCTGCTCCCGGATGTCGATGAGTTTGTCTTCGGCTGCGGCTTTCCTGACTTTCAGGTCGTCAATCGCGTCCTGTACTTCCCGCAGGAGATCAGCGTTGCTGCCGCTTTCGCTCTGCCGCAGCGCGGCGATGCGTGTGTCGAGCTTCTGGATGGAAGTTTCGATCTTGAGGCGTTCTTCCTTCGGCATGGATTGGGCGACCAGCTTGCCGATGCGCTCCTTGGCTTCTGCTCCAAGCCCCTGCCCGCACGTCGAGCACTCGCCTGCGGCCAGCGCAGCCCGCAGTTTCTCTGACAAGTCTTCCGTGACGACGGCCTTGCGGTGAGTTTCGCGCATTGCGTCGAGTTCCATTTGCAGCGCTTCGCGCGTGGCGCGGATGCGGCTGCTGAGCAATCCCTTCCAGGCAACCGTCAGGAGTTCCTTGCGTTTCTCGTCCTTTTCCTTGAGGCGCGTCTCTGCGCCGGAGATTTCTTCCTGTAGGCGGACACGTTCGTCGAGCAGCGCCTTGGTACGCTCGGTCTTCCGCAGTTCGTCTTCCTTGGAGGCTTTGGTCGCGCGCGCCGCGTCGAGTTCCTTTTTCTGCCGGTCCAATTCGGACTGCAGGCCTTCACGCTGGGTGATCAACGCCTGCTGCTGATTGCCGAGCGCCTGGGTCTTCTGGTTCTTCTGCGCGGCCTTGGCTTCGCGTTTCTGTGCTTCCTTCGCCATCTCGCTGAAATCCGTGCGGCCATTGGTCAGCACCGGCACGCCCAGAATCTTTTCAATGGCGTCCTTGATGTTGCGGCCCATGTCGCTTTCATTGCGCAATAACTCTTCGTACTGCTGCAACAGTTCACCGTCGAAAAGAAAGAAACGGGAGACGGTTTCAGGCATGATGCGGGCGAGCTCCGACGTTCCCTGGTCAGGCCCGAGCACGGTGCCGTCCTTCCGAAGGAAGCACTCCTGTAAATAGTCGATGTCCGTTTCGGGTTTGGTGACGCCGGGCCGCGGCCGGTGCTCGCGGGTAAGCTCGTATTTCGATCCCTCGTGCTCAAATTCCAGCACGACTTTGAAGCCGTACTTGCCCTTCTCTTTCGCCGTCTCCCAGTTTCCGATCTGGTGCAGCGCCATTTCGGTAGCCCCGCGGGCGATTACTCTGCCGAAAAGTGCGTAGCGGATGGCGTTGAGCAGTGTGGTCTTGCCGCGCATGTTCTCGCCGTAAATGATCGACACACCGCCGTCGGCGGGAAAGGCGATGCGCTGCTCATCTTTGAACGGTCCAAAATCAGTGAGAGTAATGCTGCGGATGGCGAGCACGGGTCAGTTCTGCGCCTCCTGCGCTGGTGGATGTGCGGCGATGTGTGAATCTATCGCCTGGGTGATGCGCTTATAGGCTTCCGACCGGTTCTCTGTGTAATTTCGTTCTATCTCGATAACTTGCTTGACCAGGTCGGCAGAAATATCCGGAAAATGCTTCTTGCGGATTTCTTCGATGGTGTCGAGAAGTTCCTGCTCGGGTGTCATTCTTCATCCTCATAACCGGCTTCCAGCAGTGACTTATAGTCTTTGGAATACCGTAAGGCAATGCGCTCTAAGTCCGTAATTGCTGAGGGATTGAGCGCCGATTTCCCAAATTCGAGTGACCGAGTGATTTCCCCGCCTAAGATATTGGAACTGGAACCTTCTTCCTCCTCGCTGTCAACTACCGCAGGCAGCACAAGAACATCGTGTATGTGCGCCACGTCCTTACCTTCGGCTCGTCGCAGCACCCTGCCCCTGCGCTGAATATATTCGCGCGGATTCTTGGACGATGCGAGTATCAGCGCATGCGTAACCGTCGGAATATCAACTCCTTCGTCAAGGCAGCGGATGGATACAACGATACCGCCATTTACCTCAAAAAGGCGAATGGTCTGCTCCTTGTTACCGGTCATTGCCGAGTGATACTCGGTGCTTTCGAGTCCTGCCCGGCTGAGGGCCATGCGGACCGCGTTTAGTTGTGTCAGGTCGTCACAATAGACGATCCAGCGCTGGCCGTGCTCGTAATTAGCGGCGAGAATCTCTGCGGCCATCACTGGCTTGCGCTCGGCCTGTTTGAGAATCCGTGCCCGCTCGATAAGCAATCTCTTGATTTGCACGTCGGCGTTGGGATCGCGTTCTTTTGCTGAAGCATTCTGGGCCGAGAGGCGCTTGATCCGCTTTGTCACCTCGTCCCAGGCCTGCTGTTCCGCATTGGTCAACAGCACCGTATTCACATGGTAGAAGTACGGCGTCAGCGCATTCGACTTGATCGCATCCTGCAAGGTGAACGGGGGCTGCACTATGCCGTTGAAATACTCCAGAATTCTGGCGGTGCCGACCGGGTCGCCGGCACGCCGTGGCGTTGCGCTCAACCCAAGACGAGGTCCCGTGTCGAGCTCGAGGAGTTGCAAATGTGTCGGGCTGCCGAGGCGATGGACTTCGTCGGCGACAAGAAAAAGATGGCCGCCCTGGCGAATGGCCCCACGAAATTCCGGCATGGCGGCAGTCTGCATCGTCGAAAGGACAAGACGTGGTTTGTCGGCTCCGGAGCGCGTCCACGGTCCGATGAGCCCATCGTCACGCCACTTCGAGAATCCTGCCCCACATCGGAGCACCTGTGGTGCCGCATCTTGAAGGTTTTCGCTGAGCTCTTCGTACCACTGTTCAAGCAGCAGTTCGCTCGGCACGACAATGAGAGGTACTTCCTTGCGCGTAAAGGCGTCACGTATCGCGGAAATCGCCGTGAAGGTCTTGCCGCTGCCGGTGGCATGTTCGAGAATGCCCCGTCGCCCCTGCCCCTCCCATGCCGTCAGCGCCGCGGTCTGATGCGGGCGGAGAGTCTTGCTCGTGGGCGTGCGCTTCGTTTCAAATTTCTGGGCCGCTTCGATCTCGCGGCAGATTTCGTCCACTAGATCGGGCCATTTCTTCGCGTCTGCTGCGTTAAGCAGTTCCGACTTCGCGATCTCGGGGAACGGTCGGACAGTCACTCCCTCATGTTCGGTTTTGCCTTCCCAGAGGCGGTCAAAGTAAATCTGATTTTCCTTCACACGGCTGGCCTCGCGCGCGTGCTCCCAGGACAGAAACACGTCCACCGATTCGAGATTGCCGTCGGCCGACAAGCCCGCCCATGTTTCATTCATGGAGCCTTTGAAAGACACCACATTGCCAAACCCGTCGTGAAACAAACCGAGCTTGTCATGAAACAGACGGTGGTGGCCTGAAGTCTTCTTCATAAACGCAATGCGAATATCCACAACGCCCATACCGATCAGCGCGGCCAAAACCGCAGTCGGCTTGTGGAGATACGGCGTCGTGAGCATATAGCGGATGTCTTCGCGGAGCTTTTCGGCGTTGTCCTGTTCGAAGCGGGCCGAATACCCCGCCTCCATGGCCGCGATGTCCTGCGGCGGCAGCACCGGGGAGCATACGAGACGCATTTTTCCCGCCCGCGCCACAAAATCCTTCAGGCTCGGCCATGCGATCACATAAATGGCGCTGTTGAAGAATCCGACTGCTCGGTCATAGCGGTCGGCGACACGCATGCACGGAAGATAAAATTCCTGCGCGATGTCGTCCGCGCCCTTGCGGTATTCTGTTTTGAGGGGAAGACTCGCAAGTCCACTCATGCGCGCTCCTTCAGGAGCCGCTTTATCGTTTCCTGTTGGCGTTCCAAAAGTGCCTGCTTCAAGTGGCGCGGATCGGACGTAATCACGATTTCGGCCTCCTGATGCCACAGAGCGCGGCGCTGGCGACCGATTCCCTGTGCGAATGCCTCATAGACCGTCTCCGGCTTCACCTGCACGTTGCGCGAATAGGAAAAATCGACGTAGAGTTCCGCGTCCCAGAGCATGAAGATCTGTAAGTCCGGCCTGTAACCTACCAGCAGGGGAATACGGCCGAGGGACGCGTCGAAATTCGAACGCGCGCCGCGATCCTGTCCCGGAACAATCAGCTGAATCTTGTGCTCGCCCATGGTGCGACCACCGGGTGGATAGGTCGCGTTATACATGTAAACGCGAAGGCGCGGAGGCAATGGCGCTTTGAGGTCAACTTCGAGCGGCTTGTTATCGAGATCGGTGTGCGCGACGACTGAACCATTCAACGCGGCTAGGAACGTCCTGTGCAGTTCCTCGACCGAGAGCCTTACGTTTTCCTGCGCCATGTCACATCTGCCCCGCAGCCTTTACCGCCCTCGCTTTGTCGCGTGGAACGCGGGTCTTAGTCGTTTTCGCGCGCGTGATTACATGCACCGGGCGATGGCGACCGCCGTCTTCCGGCAGGGCGATTTCCTGCTCGTCCACAGGGACGGCACAGGGCTGGGCAATTTTGTAGAAAATCTCACGTACCTTGCGCTCGGGCTGCGGTTCAAATCGCGCAACCGCCCCTTCGAGATAGGGCTTTGATATTTCGCAGCAAATCCAGCGACGTAGCGTGTACTCCGCTGCTTCTCCTGTTACACACGAACCGGCAAAGGGATCGACGACCACGTCGCCGGGGTCGGTCAGCAGCCGAATGAAATACTCGGGTATCGTTGCAGGGAAGCGGGCGGGATGAATCGGCAACCCTTTTTCCCGGCAATAGTCCTGATACCGTCCGTTGGATTCCGTATTGGCGAGTGCCAGCAGATTCGGAGGCACAGAGCCGCCATTGTTACGCCCGAATTTGTCCGAGATATCGTGACCGGATGGCCGCAGTTTGGCGTCGTATCCGTTCGCAAGCAGATCCAGCATGGAATCGCTGTAGGGCGCAAGCACGCGGCGGTTATTCGCCTTGGGCCACGGCGTAGGCGACAGCCACCAGATGCAATTAACGGCGTCTTTCACGCGCACGCGCCGGACGTTCACCCATTCTGCAGGCGTGGGAAGCTTCGCCGGATTCCACCAGTAGTGCTCCTGGCACAGATGAAATCCGTATTCGCGGCAGAGCATGCTCAGCAGATCGAAGTGATAAAGGGACCGCGTTGGCGTGCCTGACTTCCACGAGCCGCCAATGTCGATGACTAAGCTGCCGGTGCGCTTGAGCACTCTGCGGAAGCCTTCTGCGAACGGCCGGAACCATTTCAGGTATCTGTCCGCGTCCTCATTGCCGTAGGATTTTTTTCGCACGAGACCAAAGGGAGGCGATGTCATGATAAGGTCCACGCTCTCCTCTTCAAGTGCGCCGTGCAGCAAACCGAGGGAATCGCCGTGATAGATGCGCCCGTACTCAGTTCTGAAGAATGGTTTCGGAGATTCGTAGAAGCGAAGCTGGGTTTGCTTACCGTTTACATGGTCGGCGTGTTCTGCGGAATTGTGCAGGGAGCGTATATACTCGCTGAGGTTCGGAAAGCCTTTGCGCCGGGAAGCGTTTTCCATTTCGGCCCGCTCCTCGGCCGTCAGCCGCACGTTTGTGATTTCGGAGCGCGGTGTAGCTGATTTTGGACGCAAAGCCCCCTCCTCTTTTCGTAATACACCCTGATGGATAGCTCGTGGGTTATCGTATTACAAGAACGAAACGCGCGGGAAGCTTTTTATTGATCATTCTTGTCCCCTACCCTCTGAGTCTGTGGAAATCTTGAGTCGACGCCTGAAAAAGGCGGAATACTTCATTCCGCCATGGCTGGCACAAGTCCGCAGCGAAGAGCCTGTCAAGGATAGCGGCATTGATGCTACCGCGTCAGCGGCGTGGAACGTCCTTGATTGGCTCGGGAGCGGAGGGCATTGGTGTTGGAGTTACTTTCAGAGAAATAAGCAATGAACACTTCTTCTTGACCTGCTGTATGAACCCGGCCCGTATTTTTGGGTCGGTAGTGGTGCCCAGCCGCTTCTAAATCCCTGTAGGCGTCTCCGTGCCAAGTGGTAGGTGTGGGCTTTGAACTTGGCGACTGAAAGCCTCGATGGCTTGAAGTCGCCAAAGCAGATGGCAGTAGGAATGGGGTATTTGTAGTAGAAGTTTGTACGTAGGAAGCGAAAGCCCTCGCTATGGGCTTGAGCTTCCGGGTAGGAGACGTAGTGAACAGTCCACAGCGTAAAAGTTCAATTTCTCTTAACTTCATATTCAAGGGTAGAAAAAAATTTGCGAAACAGTGCGTTAGCTGGCGAGATTGCTACCAAACGGGCGGTTTGCCACTACCAAGTGGGCAGGAGGTTCACTACCAAGTGGGCGGAGAGCGCCTACCAAAGGGGCGGAATGGTTTGCCATGAGCGTGGATGGGGTATAGAAATCGCAAGGTTTCCTACCAAACGGGCGGCCTGAAGTTTCCTACCAAACGGGCACCGGGACGTTTCCTACCAAAGGGGCGGCTCCTCGGCGCTGGTCAGATCCGGGTTCGCAGTTGATTAGATCTCCTACCAAACGGGCAGGCTTGTCTCCTATCACTACTTGACTCGCGGTAGGGGTAGTGTATTTGTCGTGATCGATGAGTCTCACGGTCGAACAAAGAACAAATTACCAAGGCTTTCCAAAGCCAGGGGAGCTGATCGAAATGACGGGCACGCACGCTCTGGAAGCGAGCGACCGCGCCATTCTCAATCTTCTCTATCAGCACGCGCACGACAGCGGTCGCCTACTCGATCCGAATGCGGAATGGGAAATACCACTGAGCGCGATTCGCCAGTCGTTCTCGAAGCACGAGAGCAGTGATCGGTTGCGGGACAGTCTCAATCGGCTGATGTCGGTAAAGGTCAACGTTGTTTACATGGCTGAGGCGGCAAACGGCGAACCGGGATCGGAAAAACGGGTGGTGATTACCGGCCTTTTCGATTTCTTCGATGTATCGGCGAAAGAATTGGCTCAGCGCGCGACATTGCGATACGGCCTGCCACGCAAACTCGCGCCGATTCTGGAAACATCCGGCCGTTGGGGACGGATAAAAGCAGAAATCGTGTGCTCCATGACGAGCAAGTACGCTATCGCGCTCTACGAGCTGCTACAACTGCGAGCCAACATGGATCGTAGCGTCGAAACATTTCCTATTGAGCGATTCCGCGAACTTATGGGCGTTCCTCCGGAAACGTATGCGCGAGCGGATAACTTTCAGCGCAAAGTCATTGACCCTGCCATCCTGGAAGTGAATGGACTCTCTGACATGGGAGTGCAAATCGAATTAGGGCGGTTGCATTCGCGCGCACCTATCCACTCGGTGACGCTCGCCTGGTGGCGCAAGACAGGCGACGATTTCCGTGCATCAATCGAGGAGCGCAATCGGAGCAAGCTAGGGCGGATGGCGCGTCTCAGAGGACAGGTCGAAACAGCAGAGCCCATCGCACCGATGCTGCCCCTGCCCTTGCAACAAAAAATAAGCAAGACGGTTGAGTTTATGCGCGAAGGCGGAGCCTCAGACGCAGACATTCAGACATTCATAGACGAACAAAGTGCTGAGCATGCCTGACTCGCAGAAATTACGCAGTGGGCTGCAGCAGCGAAGATTCGTCCTGAATGTGCGACGCTATTGGGGGCTGCCCATACTTCTCAAACAGTAGGTTCAAACCTTCAGCCAGCAATTCAGCCTGAGTGCTGTCCCGATCCAGTGCGAGGCGCGCGAGTTGCTTGCGCACGGCAGGATCAACCCATTGGGTGATGGCCACCTTCCCGATGCGACTTATCTGTTGGGGCTGCTGGACTCGGAGTGAGGCTGGAAGTTCCTTTGTAGCAGCGGGGGGCGGACTTGCCGGTTGCGCCGGGGGATGACGGCGAACCGCGTCGCGCTCTTCTATCGCACGCAGCCCTGCCATGAAATTTACGGCTGTTTTTTTGCCCTTGGTCATGCCGCCTCCTGCTTACGAGATGACAAGCCAACAAGATTACTGGCCCACAGGAAAAGTTCGTTTACTTCCTGCGCCGCCCTGCCCTCCGGCTCAAATTCCTGAGCCGTCTGGCCCCCGATGAGGCATCGGTTATATGCCACGCGGTCGCCCAAACGGACGGGTGCCACCTGGAGTTTGAATTGCTCCGTGATGGCCTTAGCAGCCTCGTCAGCGACGTTCGTGTGAGGAGAGACGCCATTCAGAACTGCGAAAGTAGGTTTCTTGGCGTGTTCCAGAAGGCTTGCTGTCTTGCGCAATGCGCGCAGGTCCATGATCGAGGGCTGGCAGGGCACCAAAATGAGATCAGCCGCACGACTGGCGTCGAGAGCGGTGCCCTCACTATGAGGAGCAGTGTCTAGAATCAGCACGTCCGTACCAATGCTTTGCGAACTTTCAATCACCTTGAAGAGCCGCGCTGGCGGGATTGCCATTACTGGAGGCGTTTCAGCCTCCCTTGAGTCCTTCCATTCTGCCGCTGATGCCTGCGGGTCAAGGTCCAACAGGACCGTGTTGTATCCTGCGGCCACGAAAGCCGTGGCCAGGTGAATGGCGAGTGTGGTTTTGCCCACCCCACCCTTCTGACTGATGAGCGCTATTGTGCGCATGGTGCCTCTCTGTTTTTCTGACACATACCAAACGCACGAACTTTTGCAATCTTATTTGCTTGTAACCTTGCTGGCTTGCATGCCGGTATTCTTGTTGGCGAGGTGCCTTGATGTGATGTTGTCTAGGTGGAATGGTGGCTTGTTGCCATGCTTTCTTTTTGTCTGGTGGGCTTGCTGCCTTGCTTGCTTGTGGTCATGATGTCTTGTTGTCTGACTGGCTTGTTTCCTTGTTTGCTTCATGTGTTGCTGTCTTGTTTGCTTTCTGGCTTGCTGCCTTGATGCCATGGTTTCTTGCTGTAGGGATGGCTTGCAATAATGCTGACTTGCAATCTCGATGTTGAGCGTGTGCTCGTTCTGAAAGATTCACTGAAAAAAGAAGAAACCCTCTATGAATGATGCCAAGTAATCTTGTTGCCTTGTGTTCTTGCTGGCTTGCTGTCATGCAGACAAGGTGTGGGAAACTGAAGGGCAGGGGGCCCGCCCGTTTGGTAGGAATCATGTTTTCGGCGTCTCCGGCAGGTGAATCCGGCAAGGCCGACTACAGAGACGCCTGCGCCGAGAATGCGGATAGGAAATGATCATCTCGTCACTGCTGTCGAAAGAGGGCAGGGGCCTCGGGTGCGGATTTTCCAACCCACAACCCAACCCACAATTCCTGTATCCTTGTGCGACTTATGCGGCGTTTGGCAGTCCCCGCGTGCTTGTAAGTGGTTGTAAAACCATTTCCCGCCGCGCTGTCACGGCAGAGGCCGCGGGTTCGAGTCCCGTCGTCCCCGCCATTCTTTTCAAGCACTTTCAAACCTAACCTCCAGCAAATCAGGGGATGTTAGGGGACGATAAGCGCCGGACGAGAATGGCCC
>Ga0335085_10002789_pt1 | contig 31796 bp, 28 predicted proteins | sample Lox_Sample_45_FD_206712 | JGI IMG/M metagenome (GOLD analysis project Ga0335085, IMG submission 206712) | Soil microbial communities from Loxahatchee National Wildlife Refuge, Florida, United States - Lox_Sample_4.5 | ecosystem: Environmental > Terrestrial > Soil > Wetlands | place: USA... | reverse complement strand
CCCAGCGTGCGTTTCGCCGTTACGCATCCGAGGTAAGAGCCGTATGAGGTAATTCTTCAAGTACGGATCCGTGCGGGGGGCGTTGGGTAACCAGCGTCCCTACCGCGACCGAACCTGAGTTTCAGGGCAAAAAACGTGCAAAATCGGGAAACGAACCCAACGAACCCCAGAAACGAACCCGAGCTTCGCCCGGTGGTTGGCCGCGGGCTCGTTGGTTTGAGGTCGACGACTGGCTAGATTTGGGCTTGGGGAGCAGGGAGAGGATTTTGCTAACTGCGGCGGAGAAGTATAGGAACTTTAGAGGTCGGCCCAAGGGTCGGCCTTACAGGCCCGGCATCGGGAACGGCGGAAGCGCGAAATTCTTGGTTGGTGGCGCATAACGGTCTTACGAATGGCACTCTTATTTTTTCCAATTCATCCACCACAGGCTTCCTCGATAGCCGTCGAATGGGACTACTTTTTTTACGTGCTGACGGCCATCACAGTCTTCTTCTCGGCTCTCATTTTCGGTCTCGTCTTTTACTTCGCCATCAAGTACCGGCGGAAGGAAAAAGACGAAGTGCCCCCGCAGAACGAGGGTAACCTGCCTCTGGAACTGGCTTGGACCATTATCCCGGCGGGCATCTGTGTGGTTCTGTTTGTTTGGTCTTCCGTGTTGTTCATCAAGACGCAGCGCCCCCCGGCGAACGCCACTGAGGTTTTTGTGGTGGCCAAACAATGGATGTGGAAGGTGCAGCATCCCGAGGGACCGCGAGAGATCAATCAGTTGCATGTTCCGGTGGGTGAGCCTGTGAAGCTCACCATGACGTCGGAGGACGTCATCCACGACTTTGGGGTTCCCGCCTTCCGCGTCAAGAAGGACGTGGTGCCTGGGATCTATTCCACCGAGTGGTTCACCCCCACCGAGGTGGGTGAGTACCACCTGTTCTGCGACCAGTACTGCGGCACCGGGCATTCCCACATGGTTGGAACGATCGTGGTGATGAAGCCTGACGACTACGAGCACTGGTTAGCAAGCCAAATGAATGTGCAGCCGATGGCGGAGCGCGGCCAGAGACTATTCGGGCAACTGGGCTGCAACACTTGCCACGGTGAGGGGGCCAAGACTCCCGGACCGCCGCTACAAGGTTTATACGGCACCGAGGTGAAACTGCAAAACGGCCAGACGGTGACGGCTGACGACGAATATCTGCGCAATGCGGTTCTGGGGCCGCAAGGGGTAGCGGGTTATCCCACCCTGATGCCGACGTTTCAGGGCCAGGTGAACGAAGAGGAGGTCCTTCAGCTTATCGCCTACATCAAGTCTCTGGGGCCCCCTGAGGAAAGGAAGGTTGCAAAGCAATGAGCACGGTTGCGGTTGAAGCTCCGTCCCTGCCGGAAGTGCACTATCTGAACGCGGACTACGGCTGGCGCTCCTGGCTCTTCACCACCGATCACAAGCGGATCGCCTGGCTGTATTTGTTCTCGATCACGTTCATGTTCGCCATCGGCGGCCTGGCGGCCACCTTAATGCGGCTGAACCTCGTCGAGCCGTCGGGGCTTTTGTTCGAGCCTGCGAGCTATGACAAGCTCTTCACGGCGCACGGCTTGGTGATGATCTTCTTCTTTCTGACGCAATCCATACCTACCGTCCTCGGGAATTTTCTGATTCCCATCATGATCGGCGCCCGCGACGTGGCTTTCCCCAAACTCAATCTGCTGAGCTGGTACATTTACGTGCTCGGAGCCACGATCTTCATCATCAGCCTGGTGACGGGCGGAATCGACACAGGCTGGACGCTCTATACCCCGCTCAGCACGACGTACGCCAACACGAACGTGCTTTCGGCCACCGTGGGCATCTTTATCACGGGCTTTTCATCGATTCTGACCGGCCTGAACTTCATGGTGACCATCCACAAGATGCGGGCGCCCGGGATGACCTGGTTCCGGTTGCCCCTCTTCATCTGGGCCATGTACGCCACCAGCGTGATTTTTGTTCTGGCCATGCCGGTCATCGCCATTACGCTAGCCCTGATCGCTCTCGAGCGCATCTGGCACGTCGGCATTTTCGATCCCGGTTTGGGCGGCGATCCTATTCTTTTCCAGCACCTCTTCTGGTTCTTCGGGCATCCGGAGGTTTACATCCTGATTCTGCCTTCCATGGGCGTGATCAGCGAACTGGTGGCTGCGGGCTGCCGCAAGCGCATTTTCGGCTACAGCTTCGTGGCCTTTTCCAGTGTGGCCATCGCGGCCATTTCTTTCATGGTCTGGGGACACCACATGTTCCTCACCGGGCAGTCGGTGTACGCCGGCCTGGTGTTCTCTGCGCTCAGCTTTGCGGTGGCGATTCCTTCGGCGGTCAAAGTGTTTAACTGGACCGCCACCATGCATAAGGCGTCGGTATCCTACGACACGCCGATGCTGTACGCCATCGGCTTCATTGGCTTGTTTACCATCGGAGGGCTCACCGGATTGTTTTTGGCGTCGATGGGCGCTGACGTTCACCTTCACGACACCTACTTTGTGGTGGCGCATTTCCATTACGTGATGGTGGGCGGCGCCATTATGGGTTATATGGGCGGCCTGCACTTATGGTGGCCCAAGATGACGGGCAAGCTCTACCCGGAAGCGTGGGCGCGCTTCGCGTGCCTGCTGGTCTTTGTGGGGTTTAATCTCACCTTCGGCCCGCAGTTCATCCTGGGCTACGTAGGGATGCCTCGGCGTTACGCGGTTTACCCGGCCGAATTCCAGGTGCTCAACGTCATGTCGTCGGCGGGCGCCTCCATTCTGGCCGTCGGTTATGTGATTCCGCTGATTTACTTCGCCTGGTCGGTGTTCAAGGGGCCGATTGCGGGGCCCAATCCCTGGGGCGCAAAGGGTCTGGAATGGACCATCGCTTCGCCGCCGCCCACCCATAACTTTCACGAAACTCCCATTGTGACGGAAGAGGCCTACGCCTACGAACCCGAGGCAGCTCATGTCGGCTGAAGCACAAAGCGCCACTCTAGTGGCGGAACAGTTCGAGGATCTCGAACAGCAAAAGTCTGCCGATACTTTCGGCATGTGGCTGTTCCTGGTTACTGAGGTCCTATTCTTCGGTGGACTCTTTTGTGGCTACTGTCTTTACCGCAACGTCTACCCTGAGGCCTTTGAAGCCGGCAGCCATCTGCTGAAGGTGACGTATGGCGCGTTCTACACGGTTCTCCTCATCTGCAGCAGTTTGACCATGGCTTTAGGCGTGCGCGCCGCTCAGCTTCGCCTGAAAACGTCGCTCACGGTCTACCTGATCCTTACTTGGATCATGGGAGCCGCCTTCGTTTTTATCAAGCTACGCTATGAGTGGTACGGCGACTATCTCGAAGGCTTGGTCCCGGGGGTCCATTTTGCGCCGCACGGTGAGAATCTGGAGATCATCCATCATTTTCATGCGCTGCTGCCGCACGTGAGCCTGTTTTTTCTGTTTTATTTCTGTATGACGGGATTGCACGCGCTGCACATGGTGGTGGGTGTGGGACTTCTCACCACGCTGCTCATTTTCACGCAGCAGGGCAAAAATACCCAGGGGAACTACTACTGGGTTGAAATGGTGGGGCTTTACTGGCACTTTGTCGACATTGTTTGGATCTTTCTTTTCCCCTTACTTTATTTAATAGGGGGCCGCTATGTTTGAACACGTCCACGTCCATCCCAAGTTCTTTTATGTCAAAGTTTTCCTCGCGTTGATCTTCTTGACGGCCCTTACCACTGCCGTTGCCTACGTGGACCTCGGATATTTCAATACTGTGGCGGCGCTCGTGATTGCGGTCGTCAAGGCCTCACTGGTGGTGCTTTTCTTCATGCACCTCAAAGAGCAGGAGGGCATGACGCGCGTGGTGATTGTGGCGGCCGTTTTGTGGCTGGCGGTGTTCATTGTCATTACCTTGAGCGATCGCTTCACCCGCCACTGGGTCCCATCGAATGGGCCTTGGGAGGGCAGCGCCATCACGGCGCCGCAGTCGGAGTGAAGTTCTGTTGGGTAATGACGTTGGCTGGCCCACAGATGTAGACTGATTCGAGGGAACGTTATGAACCAGATCCTTTGGGCCCTTGTTGCTCAGACCGGCGTGATCGTGGCGGGATGCGTCGTCATCATCCTCCACAATAACGCGCGGTTTTCTGCCATTGACAAGCGCATCGATGATCTCCGTTCGGAGATGAACCATCGTTTTGATGACCTCAAGGACTGGATCCGTTCGGAAGTCCGTCGCCTTGAAGAGCGCATCGAGCATGTCGAACGCCCAGTTCTTAAGGGCTAGTTTACCGCTCGCTCTTGGGCTGCGATCGCGCCCAGGTTTGGTTGATGCCCACTTCGGTCTCTCCTTCGATTCCTTCTTCAACTGACTGCGAACTCTCGCGCTCTGGTGGCGGTCCGACCAGTATCGACCTCGGCGGCGGCGGCGACGGCTTCGGGAACTGGAACCCCATGGGTTCCGCCACGCCGGCCTCGGCCTGCCGCGCCGGGATTTATGCCGGGATTGCCTCAATCTCAATGCTGTTCGCCAGTCTGACGCTGATTTTCGTCACGCGCCTGAAAATTGCGACTGGCTGGGCTCACACTCCGTTTCCTCCCGTGCTCTACCTCAACACGATATTGCTGGCCGTGAGCAGCGTAACCTTGGAACGATCCCGTTCCGCCCTCTCGGCCGACCGCATGCGCGCCTACCGGGGCTGGCTTTACGCCACCCTGGCGTTGGGGCTTGCTTTTCTCGCCGGTCAGTTGGCTGCCTGGCAACAGCTCGCTGCCGCTGGCGTGTATCTCGCGGGCAATCCCAGCGGCGCGTTCTTCTATGTGATTACGGCGGCTCATGGCCTACACTTATTGGGTGGCATTCTTGCCCTTGCCTATCTCGTGTTGAAAACTCGCGAGATCCGCTGGGGACTGAAAAGACGCACGGTGGTGGACGTTACCAGCATTTATTGGCACTTCATGGACGCACTCTGGTTCAGCGTATTTGCCGTACTGTTGGTGATGCGGTGGTGAATTTCTTTCGCAGTCCGCAGATCGGAGCTTTTTGCCGCTCTTGCCGTCAAAGATTAACCGCTCTATCCTATCCGGTGCAGTTCTTGGTGCTTGTGGCATTGACCGCGTCCGCTCTCACCGCGGTCAATGCGAGCGCTCAAACCAGCGCCGCGACGGCCAACGGGCGGCTGGTTTGGAGCGACGAGTTCAACGGACCCGATGGATCAGCGCCCGACCCTCGAAAGTGGACTTATGACATCGGAGTGGACGGCGACGGCTGGGGCAACGACGAGCTTGAATACTATACAAACTCGCCGCGAAACGTCGTGGTGCAGGGCGGCAATCTGGTGATCACCGCGGTGAAGGAAAAGTATACGGGTCCGAATGTTCGGCCCAAGGGCCAGGATGAGAATCAACCGGCCGGATCGGGCACCGCAATGCAGAGCGCCGTGAAACGCGATTACACGTCAGCGCGTCTCAAATCGCAGGGTTTATTTTCCCAAGCCTATGGCCGCTTTGAAGCGCGCATCAAGATTCCTCACGGGCAAGGCATGTGGCCTGCGTTCTGGATGCTCGGCGACGACATTGACAAGGTTGGCTGGCCACGGTGTGGCGAGATCGACATCATGGAAAACATCGGCAAGGAGCCGTCGAAGGTTCATGGAAGTATCCACGGACCTAGGCCTTCCGGCTCCGGCACCGATGATATGACGGCCGTCTACACGCTTCCTGCCCGTCAGAGCTTTTCTGACGCCTTCCACATTTTTGCTGTCGAATGGGAGCCCAAAGCCATTCGCTTCTATGTCGACGGCAACCTCTACGAAACCGGCACGCCTTCCGGCCTGCCCAAACGAACAGGCTGGGTGTTCGATCACCCGTTCTTCGTGCTTCTGAACTTGGCGGTCGGCGGCGACTGGCCAGGCAGTCCCGACGATTCCACTCGTTTCCCGCAGCAAATGTTGGTGGATTATGTTCGGGTTTACGCGCAGCAGCCCGCAGCGCCTTAGCCTTGGTCCCGAGCTGACCAGACACGACTATCCGGCGTGATCGCCGCCAGCGAGCTCTCGCACGACCGAGCCCACGAAGGCCTTGGCGTCGCCAAATAGCATCAAGGTTTTGTCCATATAGTAGAGCGGATTATCGATACCGGCGAATCCCGGATTCAAGCTGCGCTTGATCACCATCACCGTGCGGGCATGATCCACTTCGATGACCGGCATCCCGTAGATAGGGCTCGACTGATCCGTCTTGGCCGCGGGGTTCGTAACGTCGTTGGCTCCGATGATGAGCGCCACATCGGTCTGAGCCATTTCGCTGTTGGCGGATTCCATGTCAATCAGTTTGTCGTAGGGAACATCAGCTTCGGCCAACAGCACGTTCATGTGGCCGGGCATGCGGCCGGCAACCGGATGAATGGCAAACTTCATGTCGACGCCGCGTTTGGTCAGCGAGTCAAACAGTTCGCGCACCTTGTGCTGCGCCTGCGCTACGGCCATGCCGTAACCCGGAACTACCACCACGCTGTTGGCGGCGCACAGAATGGCCGCTGCCTCTTCGGGGCTGGCGCTGTGCACGGTGCGTTCTTCCTGGACGCCGGCCGCGGAAACCTGGAGCTGCCCGAAAGCGCCGAACATAACGTTGGTGAATGACCGGTTCATGGCCTTGCACATGATCACGGACAGAATGAAACCAGAAGAGCCGTCGAGCGCTCCGGCCACAACCAGCACCTTGCTGCTCAGCACAAAGCCCAACAGGGCCGCGGAAAGTCCCACGTAAGAGTTCAGCAGCGAGATCACCGTGGGCATGTCGGCGCCGCCGATCGGCGTCACCAGAAGCACCCCGAAGAGCAACGAAATAATCACCATGGCCGGGAACAGCGACTTATACTCGGGGTGAATCATCATGATGAGTGCGATCACAATCGCCGCGCCAAGCACCGAAAGGCTCACGAAGTTCTGTCCCTTGTAAACGATGGGGCGTTGCGGCAACAACTCTTGAAGTTTGCCGGCTGCAATTAAACTGCCCGTAAAGCTTAGCGAGCCGATAATCACTTCAAGCGAGATCTCCGTCATCCCAAAGGCCGTGATGTGCGGGGTGCGCACGTAGTATTCGGAGATGCCGATCATCGAGGCCGCGAGCGCGCCGAAAGCGTGGCTCATGGCGGTCCGTTGAGGAACGGCGGTCATGTGGACCATGCCGAGCGGCACGCCGATAATGGCGCCGGCCGCGAGACCCAACAGAATCCACCGGTATTCGACGAGGCCGGGATTGAAGAACGTGGTGATAACCGCCACGGCCGCGCCGATTTCTCCCGCCAGCACGCCGTGCCGCGCGGTTGACGGCGAACTGAGCCACTTGAGTGACAGAATGAACAGCGCCACGGCGGCGATATACGCGAAGTCGACGATTTGCTGCGTGGAAAGTGTGGTCATTGTTTTTTGCGTCCGCTGAGTTTGAACATGCGCAGCATGCGATCCGTGATGAGGAATCCGCCCACCATGTTGCTGAAGGCGGCGGCCACCGCAACGGTTCCCAAGATGGTGGAAAGCGTAGACTCGTGCCGGCCGGTGATGATAATCGCTGCGATCACTACGATGGCGTCGAGCGCGTTGGTGAGTGACATCAGCGGCGTGTGCAGCAGCGGCGAGACGCGCCGGATGACCTCAAAGCCGATGAATCCCGCGAGCACAAACACGTACAGGCTGGAAGTAAAATCTGAAGGCACAATTTCCTCCTGAGCGCTACGAACCTTGCCCGCCCGCGGCGGCGGCGGGCAGCGAAAAAACCTTCTGAACCAGGGCGTTGACGATCTGCCCTCCACGCGTCACCAGCGTGTCCCGCGTGATTTCGTCTTCGGGGTTGAGCTGGAGCTTGCCGTCTTTCACCAGGTGCGTGAGAAACGCTGTGAGATTCCGCGCGTACATCTGGCTGGCGTGATAGGGCACTCGGCTGGCAAGATTGATGGCGCCCACGATGGTGACGCTGTGCTTCACCACCGTCTCGCCGGCCTGGGTAAGCTCGCAGTTGCCGCCGCGTTCGGCGGCCAGATCCACAATGGCCGAGCCCGGAGCCATTTTTTTCACCATCTCTTCGGTTACCAGAATCGGCGACTGCTTGCCCGGAATCACCGCTGCGGTAATCACCACGTCGCTCTCCGCCACCACGCGCCCCAGAAGCTCGCGCTGGCGCTGGTAGAAGGATTCGTCCTGCGCGCGAGCGTAACCTCGAGCGTCCTGTGCGTCTGCGGCCTCGATGGGAAGCTCCACAAAGCGGCCGCCGAGGCTTTGCACCTGCTCCTTGACCACCGGCCGAAGGTCATAGGCGGAGGTCACAGCCCCCAAGCGGCGCGCGGTGGCGATCGCTTGCAGACCGGCCACGCCACAGCCGATGATAAAGACTCGCGCCGGAGAAATGGTTCCGGCTGCGGTTGTCATCATGGGAAAGAGGCGCGGCACCGTGTCCGCGCCGATCAGCACGGCCTTGTAGCCGCAGATCGTCGCCATCGATGAAAGGGCGTCCATGCTCTGGGCGCGCGTGATGCGCGGCATCAGCTCCACGGCGAAGCTCGTCACTCCTGCCGCTGCGATATCCTGGACCGTTTCAAGCGCTCCAACCGGGCGCAGAAACCCCACCAGCACTTGATCGCGCCGCAACAGGGGAAGATCAGCCTTACCGGTCTGATCGTTCGAGCCATAGCACAGCACTTGCGTGATGATGTCGGCCTGTTGAAACACCTGGGCACGCTCGGGCAGCACCTTTGCGCCCTTGGCTTCGTACTCGGCGTCAGGGTAGCCGGCGCTGGTTCCGGCTCCGGCCTCGATCACCATGCTCAAACCCGCCTTGGCGAGCGCCGGAATCACAGACGGCACCAGCGCCACTCGCCGCTCGCCGGGAAAACTCTCCCTGGGGACGCCAACAATCATCGTTTTTCTCCCAATTCCGCCACCATCTGCTTGACCGCAACCTCTAATGCAAGCTCTACCGTATCAACTGCCTCTGTACCGCTTCAGTGACACCTGTCACAATCTGTGGCCGCACCGACGCGTCCCGTTTGTCGCAAAGAAAGAATTTTCCGGCTCCGACGTGACGTTGCCGCGCCGAAACTGCACAGGTCTAACAGTCTTGGGTTCGCGCTCTCATCGCGGCTAGCTTGATACTTCATCTTAGCAAGATGAGCCCTTCTCAACCTGGAAAATTGCAGTGAAGCGGTGCGAGGCGCTAAGTGTCGCCATCTCGGGCGGAAGCTGGGCGCTATCGGCTCGGGCGGGTCAGCGGGTCACTCAGAGTTTTCCGTCTGGGAGCATTCTTGGGTTCCTTGCTTTGCGGGAGGGCTGAGTTTGACGAGAGCAGGTTACGCGTTACCTGTTGGATTGCGACGGTGCCGGATAGACAAGAGATGGCGCCTACATACCAAACAGCGGCACGTAGGCGCCACCCGCGGGCAGCAGGATTCGCATAGGAATAGCAGAAAACGCCTATCAATAAGGCTTGCAATCCGTGAATCCGATGTTACACGTGGGGTTGTGAAAATTGAGGAAACTTAGACCCGCTTGAGTGACGAGGACCTCTGATGGCAACAAGCAGGAGCTGCGCCGTTTCACAATACGCTGCAATCGATCCCAGGATCGGCAGGGTTGTATCGCGGATGCAAGGTGGAATGCACCAGAAGTTGACGTTACCCGAGTTGGCGAAGGAGACGGGCCTTTCTGTCTCGCGCCTTTGCCACGTGTTTGGTAGCGAAGTCGGCACCAGTGCGCGGCAGTATCTCAAAATGGCGCGGCTGGGGAGGGCCAAAGAGCTCCTGGAAACCTCCAACCTCAGCGTCAAGCAGATCGCGGGTGACGTAGGCTTCGAGGATGTGAGCCGGTTGATACGCCACTTCCGGAATATGTATGGCGTAACGCCTTCTCGTTACCGCCGCGCGCCGCTGAGAAAACAACCTAGGATCGACGATCGCTTAATGACGACTGATCGCGACGCAGCAAGAAATACCTATGAATAGCAAGAAAAACGTATCAATTGGGCTTGCAATCAGGGAATTCCGGGTTATTGGTGGAGCGTAGGCAGATGGAGGCTGGGATGAGCAGTGCCAGGTCCTCTGAAGCTGTAGCGAACAAGTCCGAGGTGTTTCTTCAGAGCTGCAAAGGCTGGGTGAGGAGCCGGGTATAACTATGAAAACGAAAACGACATCACTTGCCGTCAAACGAACAATACCGGCGCCGAGAGTTGCGCCACAGCCTCAATCGCAACCGAAAATGTCTCGTGCGCCCGTTCTGAAACGAACCCTCCCGGCCAAGTCGGTCATTAAGCCTGCATCCGCGGTCGCGAGCATCCCAGTATCCGCGGCAATTAGTACGGTTTTTCAGAACGACGATGCCCTCCGGAGCGCAATCACGGAGCAGCTGAAGAAACGTGTACCGACAGTCGACGTTTCAAGCCGCGCGAAGAAGCTGTTCGACGCCAATTTCAAACCTAGCAGCCATCCACCCAGCGTGCGTGCAGCTCCGAACTTTTTGGCACCCGGCGGGAAGCTCACTCATGCTCAGCAAGGTACCATGGACAGAAGCCTGGAGGCGCTTCGGAACTCCTCCACGAATCGAACTATGACGCTGCACCAGACTGACGCTTTGGCTTCGCTCATGCAGACGAGGAAGAAGTCCGGAAGCGGCGCAGCCATTGGCACCATCAGCTTGCCGAACCTGCTCTCTTACCTGAGCACCAAAGTGCCCCCGGCGCGTCTCCTCGCCCGCCCGTCCCCTATCACCATTTGCGAGGCGCAGATCGAGGCGGAAGCGGCGATGAAAAGCATTACAAATCCGAAGGCGAGTACCGCATCTATTGCTGCTGCCGGGACCAATCCAGCCGCGGATCCGAGTCAAAACGACAACACACGCAAGGTTGCGACTTCTGACTTTTCCCATCTCAGTGCGACGCAGGTTGTGAAGGATAACGTGGGCCTGCAGATGAATACGGCTACGTCTCCCGAATCGCAGGTGATGTACGCAATACCCAACAAGAATCCCACAGGTAATATCGACACATTCGAACTTCGCCAAGGGCCTTCCGATGTGACCTCCTACCACGATTTCAATACGCTGCAGATTGCCTTTGAAAGCGTGTGGACGGAACTCTTCGACAGTCAATTCGCGGCTTTGGGTCAGCAGTTGTACGAGGAGTATGTGAAGCTGAAGGTCTTCACCGGCACCGACGACGGAACGGACCTTGAAATGTCAACTCTCGATGATCTGGTCAATCTGATGGACACGATCAAGTCCTTTACGAATACCATCGCCGACAGCCTTCCGCCAAATCTTCAGCCGTCCGATACCTCTCAGGGCTCCGGAACCTCTCTGCCGAACGACGTGGTAGGCCAAGTAGGCAAAGCAGCCCTAGGCCTGGCGACCGGCGGGTTAAGTGTGGCGATTGAAGCGGCGCTCGATGCAATCAGCAATGCGGGCAAGAAACCGGTTATCAGCTGGACGGACTTTCCAGGCCCACTTCCAGGTCACAACGATATCATTGAGACGTCCTTTAATAAGAACGCTGAGGCGGGCACCGTAGAGATTGTGCTTAAAACTGACCCCGGCTCGCATAAGAAATACATCGAGTTCGAGCCATGGGACCCCTACACGCAACAATTCGTTCATGCACAACCATTCCTAGTGGCCACGAACGATGTAGGATCTCCCGTCTTAACCTTCGATGCATCGCGGGTGGCATCGGGCGGGGTGCTCGAGTTCGCCTCCGAGGAAACCCCAAGCTACAGCCCCGGACGCTATATTCTCGCGGGTCTAAGCGACAAACTTACCGACGGAACGCAGGTAACATTTTACTGGAAGGGTTGATACAACTGATTTGGCAATTGGAACAACTTCCAACTTCCGAGATTATCACTCTCGCAATTGCGGTTAGAAATCATTGCGCACCGCCAACACGATCCATTGATCGTTGCAAGCGAAATCTATCATCGCTATTTCGTACAAACTAAGGACAACTACTATGCCTTCCAATCTTCCCATCAGTAATCAAGTTAACTCGAATGTGAATATAAACGGGTCGGGCACCGCGGTCCCGGGGTCTGCGAGCGGGTCGTTGACCGGCGCCACCAGGCTTCAGCAGTTGCTGGAATCGCTCGAGAAACTGATGGCGGAAAAATATGCATTCGACGTTTTCGCAAAGGACTCGATCAACTTCGGGATTCTGATCACCTACCGGCAAACCTGGAAGCCGCTCAAGTATCAAACTGGGGATCTCGTCAAGACAATCCCCCTCGCGCCAAAGGAAGTCCGCCGCTACACAACGAAAACCGTCGTAAAGAAAACTAGGTCCCAGAAAGAACTCGAGGATTCGCTGCGAAACTTCAAACAGGAAAGAGCGGACACCTCGAGGGCGGACGCGGAGATCGTCCAGAAGGCGCAAAACAAAACCAATTTTCAGGTGAACTCGGAAGAATCGTTTGGCGAGAAGGATGTTTACAACATCAAGATGAACCAGATGAACGCCGGGGAAGCCGCCAATCAGTCCGAACAAGCGAAGAAGGATTTCCGCGAGAGCGTTCTGAAAAGCGCGGAGGAATACAAACACGAGCATAAAACGGAAGTCGAGTTTACCTCCAGTGAAGAGACCGAGACCACCACCTTTCACGAGATTCAGAATCCCAACGACGAGCTGACGGTTACGTATTTGCTCTATGAACTTCAGCGCACCTATCGAATCAGCGAAACAATTCACGCCCTGACTCCGGTAGTCCTTGTCGCCAACGAAGTCCCGGCGCCAAATGAAATCACGGACGCCTGGCTTGTTGAAAACGGCTGGATCCTGAACCGCGCGATTCTCGACGACTCATTCCGTCCCGCGTTGCAGTATCTCCTCAACAGTTTCACGGGCGATGAAATCAACATCAGCATTCTTGAAGACAATGCGGTTCTTCAGCAAAACATCGTTCGGTCGCTGACTCAGCAGCTGGGGATGGAGAACCAAGTGGTTGCAAGCGGCGAAGCAGGAGTAAGGCAGGCCATCTTGGGCCTGGCGGGAAGCGAAGCGGGTCAGGGAATATTCAACGCGATCAAACAAGTGTTCGATCCCGGTGGCTTTACAGGCAAAACTGACACCGGAATCCCTACCGCAGCGCAAACCATGCTGGACTATGCGAAGGACTCGCTCGACCGCGCCGACAAGGAGAGGTCAAGGCTTCTGACGCAGTTGCAACTGGCCGTCACCGCTTTGCAAGGGGCAATCGACAAACTTTCCGCTGCGGTGAAGGACCATTACAACCAACTGGCGCAGATCGATCGGCTTCGGCTTCACGTCAGGGAAAATATTCTGTACTACATGCAGGCCATCTGGGACCACGAGCCAACAGATCAGCGCTATTTCCGGTTGTACAACATCGATGTCCCCATGATCACCGCCCAGACCGTCGGCGCCGCTGTCGACGTCTACAACTCAACAAACCCGTTCATGGGTGGCACGTTCACAATTCAGCTCCCCATGCCGTCCGTCAGTTTTCCCACCCAGAAACTCTATCAAGTGGCCGATCTTGATAATCCTTTGGGCTACAAGGGAAATTACTTGATTTTCCCGCTCACCAAAAACAACTATCTCACTTTGCACATGATGCAGGACTATCTCGAGGTCGGCAACGAAGTAACGGTCCGGGACCCGGATGAGTTCGGCAACTATACGATGGCTCAATTAAAGGAATTGGCCCGATGCCTGTATAAGTCGGATCCGGCCGCGTTCAAGAAAGTTGAGGGTCAGATCACGCAGAAGATAATCGACCGACTGACTTCGTCACGAACGGAAAGCGACAAGGTCATCGTTCCAACTAAGTCGCTCTATATGGAAGCCTTGGTTGGCACTCACCCGCTGCTGGAGGATTTCAAACTCCTCCATCGCGCGCTCGATGTGAAGAAGGTGCAGGCCGAAGTGCGCCGCGCCGAACTCGAGAACGTGCGCCTCGCCGCCCGTGATCTTAAGGGCGAGTACGGGGATCCCGACATCGACAAGGTAGTGGTGGTCGGGAAAGGCGAGAATGTGACTGTGGACGCCGGACAATAGTGTGATGAAACGTGGCAATCCTCGCACAGTTTGAGCAGCACTCCTCAACGGAGGCCGGCACACTGGGCGGCAGGAATCCGCCCGACGGAGCGCATTCGAGCAAGCCCGACGCCGGAGAGCGCGGCCTCGCGCCGGCACTGCGGTCGGCTACGGCTACGGTTGGAACGCTCGTGCTCTTCTCGAAAGGATTCGATCGGCGGATGGTCGATCTCTACAGGGAGGCGCATCTCGATCCCGGTGCCGTTATCGTTCAATACGACACTTGGAGCGAGATGGCTGCTGCCCTTGGCCGCTACCAGTCCATCGACCGTCTGGTAGTTCTGGGGCACAGCAATCCCGGGGAGTTTCTGTTCGGCAAGGACCCTCGCACCGGAAAATTCAGGGAAGAACTGCTGCTCGACCAGGCAGCCGAACGATTGCAGGCGTTGGGCGTGCGGCCGCAGATTCGAATGCTCGATCTCGCCGGCTGCAACATCGGCATCGATCTCGACAGCGTCGTGCAGTTCGGCCTGGCGGTGGGCGCCACCCAAGTGGTGGCCACGAATCACTTTCACGAATTTCAGCTCGGTAAGCTCGAGGGAGGGCCCGGTCTCAAGGACGTTGAAAAGAGCTATCTCAATATGCGCAACTACATCACGACGCCGAACGTGGACAAGCTCGTGGAGCAGTCCAAGACGCGGCGGGTCGAGCGTGTGTTTCTGCTCGAGTGGTACGTGGGTTTCCAGGAAGAGGACAAACTGGATCTTCCCATCGGCAGCAACCTGCACAGCAAGGCGCAGACGGATGTCTTCAAGCAGGTCAGCAGTGCTCACGACGAAGTGGTCGTGAGCCCCGCGGGGCTGGAGCGACTCAAGGCGGATTTCGCATTGTTTGGTTTTCAGGAGCCGATTCGTCGGCTGATCCGCGTCACTTTGAGGCTCGAAGGCTTCCTGCCGCCGGAAGGCGGCAGAGCTCAATCGCCAGCGACCACTAAGCATCCGGACGCGGGTTCCCCGTCACGGCCAGCAAGCGGGCAGCCCGATGCCGGAATTCCACAAAGACCGGCAACTGGGCAGCCGGATGGTGGCGCTCCGCAACGGCCCGCAACCGGGCGGCCGGGCCGCAGCGGACGCAGGCTCACTGCGGATGATCCGGCCGGGCGCGCCATGCCCGGTCCGCGTCCAGCGGGTGCGCTCGATGAGCGTGATCGTGCCATCGTAGACGAGGTGTTCCGGCGCGGCGGTTCGGTGAGGGATGCAATGGGTTTGCTCTTCACGCGTGCGCATGACAAAGCACAGTTGGGCAGCACCGAACTGCAGCGAGCGCTGCGGCAGCCTTCACCATCGCGCGGTACCTCGAAGCCTGCGAATCGCAGTGCGCAACGGTTGCCGCGCTTTACGCTCGAAGACCGCGCCTTGCTCGAAAACGACGATCCGGAAGATCGCCTGCAGTCGGAGCTCGGTAAGGTGGAGGACTTACGTCCGCTCGTGCAGGCGCGCTTCGACGCCTACGTCGAGGTGGCGAGGCGGGAGTTCACGTGCCTCAGTCCCTTCGTGCAGGCATCGTTCGACCCGATCACGAAGCCGCCGTATGCCGATCCCATCGGTACGTGGGGCGACAAGTACATTGTCCTGCGCGGTGCTTACTACCGTGCCGGCTGGACGTGTATCAAGCGAGACGTGCTCGATCTCATCCAGCCGGCGACATTCTTCGGTGCTCCGGTGCTCGGCGGCGTTCACCGCGAGATGGCCGAGGTGCTCCGCGGGGTCGAGGAGCAAATTCGTGTCACCCGTCCTGAGCTTGCGCTTCAGAAACACGCTGCCGGTTTCGTGATCGGTGGCTTCGTGCCGCGTTTTCAGGCGGCCTCCTCGCAGCTCTCCAACCATGCATTGGGTCTCGCGATCGACATCGATGCCACGTGGAATCCACAGTTGAAGTCCCCAGCGGCGCGCGCAGCCCTTGCGCGCGCCACCGGGGACGACATAGGCCGCTCGTTATATGCGATGTCTTCAATCGACATGGTAGCGAAGACTTACGACCGGGTGGCGGCGATGTCTGCGCGTCTGCAGGAATGGCTCAAGAATTGGCTGCACCAGTATGAGGAGCTCGCGCGGCAGCGCGCGGAGGCGCTGAAGGATCCGAGGGGCAAGGAGAAGGTCGCTTCGATCGATAAACAAATCCGCTCGGACGAGGATCTGAATGCCGTGGCGACACTCGTGAAGGAGTATACCCTGCGCACCGTTCAGTCCTGGCAGGCCTACGGGATCGTGACGATTCCGCCCGAAATCATCAAGGCGTTCCTCAACGTGGGCAGCAGAAACGGTGCGCGCTGGGGCGGGCAGTACGACAACACCAAGGACATCATGCATCTCGAACTGCTGAGGCTCGTGCGGCCGGACTCACTCGCGCGACCGGGGGCGCCCGGTCTGCGCAAGCCGGTGTACGGGTTTGACGACCTGCGACGTGGGGAGGCGCCGCCAGAACCGGACTGCAAGAAACCCGCGCCGCCGGCAGCAATGCCAGTTGCACCACGGCACTAAAGGCCGTTCATTCCTCTAATCAAGCTGTTCAGCCAGTTAGCGCGGAGTCTGCGCCTTCTCAGACTCTGGCTTCTCGACCAAGACGAGCCGCCGTTGCAGCTAGGCTAATTATGTTATTGTCGTGCGAGAGACCGCAGAGTTTCTGAGATGTGAAACTCTGCGTAACCTCGCTGCGCACATGAGTTGCCGGTAAGGAGATGCACCATGAGCCAGGCAGCGCAGAGTCTCGCAGTCCAGAAACTCTGCGGTGTCTCGTACGGACGGTCAGGTATTTAGGACGGACGTCCGATGACGGCAGGGCGGCGCACACATCGTTTTGTGGTGCATGCGACTCGAACAACGGCATGTATGCGCCACCCGGCCGCCGGCAGTTCTCTGAGGCACCACCTACTCGCCCCAGTTCAGGAGCGCTTACGACTCCTCTGGTAGAGGGACGGCACACGATAGACTAGGGGCCCGCTTGTCAGGGGAAGCCAAGTCAACTATCGTTCGGGCGCTCATATCGCACCGGGCCACACTGCAGTAGATGGCTGGACGATGCCCGGTCCTTTCTTGCCGACGTGGCGGTAAGGCCCACAACGTACTTGGCCTTCACCTGCCTCATCACTACTGAAGCGGGTGGTAGAGACAACCGCTGCCCTTCTTGATACCATCGATCTGAGGAGTTTTCAGCGGTTCAGCACAGACTCGGCGCCGTCCTGAATTGAAGGTGCTGTTGCGGCTTCGAGTATGACGCCCACATCGCGGGAGCACACGACGATGACTTTCGAAACCGACAAAAAGGATTTAACTGATGTTCTGGAGTTTATCGAGAAGCTACTTCAGGTTCTCGTCGAACGGGTGCCGGAACCGGATGCGCGCCAGTTTCGGCGAGTGTGGGACGGCGAGATTCGCGGTAAGATCCAATCCGTCAAGGGAGCACTCACAAACATCACTTCAGTACAAGACGATCACTGGAAAGAACTCTTGGACGTAGGTTGGACGGATGAGTCTTTGCGCCTCAAGGGAGACGCGTTAGCCTCCGCGGCTCATAAGGGCGCTTTGGCGAAGGTTCTGAAGTTAGTGAACACCGCGTTAGGCAGCTTGGAAAAAGTGTTTCCTGTACTCGACCCGGTCAAGGAGTTTAAGGAATTTCTGGAACCGTTTTTCTCATATGAATCCGAGCCTGCGCCATACATTCAAACACTCTTTCCGGGTGGCTCGTTTCGGCCTGCGCCTATCCCCAAGGCAGACGCAAACAGTTAGAGCGAGCAAAGTAGCGAAGACGCCGCCTTTGCGTCTGCGGGCAGGCTGGCGCAGAGCAAAGCTCTGCGATTCACGATGGCCAAACAACCCGCCGATCTTCTTCTTGATGCCCATTTATCGACGCCATTTTGAGCACGGCCAACTGCAGTTTATCACCACCAGCACCTATCGCCGTCTTAAGCTGTTTGACAGCGAGCGCTTCCGCGGGGCCTTCGTGGAAGTCTTACGACAACTTCGTTAGGAGACCCTCTGCCTGCTGATCGGTTGGGTGCTCATGCCCGAGCACTTCCATTTGCTGATCAAGCCCGAGCCCTCTGACAGCACCAGCCGCTGGATGCAAGAACTCAAGAAGCGTACCGCCCAGAGGATCGTCGCGACCCTAACCGAGAATGCTCTCCACCCCTGGTGCTGCCGGATGCTGACGCGGCTGCGACTGCCCTCGACGGTTCATAGCGATTGCCATTACCGCGTCTGGCAGCGCCGTTTCGTTCCCTTCAATGTGTACACGGAGAAAAAGAGGCTGGAGAAACTCGACTACATGCACCACAACCCGGTGAAGAGAAGGCTGTCTTTCTTTTCAGAGCGGGATTTCTCGCTACGCTCGAAATGACAGGGTTCCGCAGGTTTTTTCTGCAACGTGCCAGCTCAGGCAGTGACACCGGCGCAGCAATCTGCAGACTGCTGCCGCGCAGTCCACATTTCTCTTGACATCTATCCTATTTAGTTATATACGATAAATTAATATGAACGGGGATAGATAAACGCATGCGCTCCGAGGTTCACAAAAACGCAAACGATTGGCTACCCCCGGCGCCGGATCGCTGATCGGGCTGCGTGGGTTTCAGCGCCTTTTGGCACGAGAATGGAGACTTCAAAAAATCGCGAAATGAAGGAGGGTCCCACGATCTTGTTGATAATAAAGGATCGATTTTGGGAACCCACGATGTCTATGAAAACACGAGAGTTGGTTGATGTAACCCACGATGTTCATGAAAACAAGGCAGTTGTTTTGTCTGTAGCCAATGACCTGGGAGCGCGGGCGTCCCGCCCGCAGAATCAGTCGAGAGAGTCGGAGGTTGAAAGTCGAAGAGTCGAAAGGAAACTGCACCAGGTTTTTCGCTCGGGCCGCGCTGGTCCAAGAGAAACGCTCCATTCTGAACCTACGAACCCGGAATGTGACAGGAGCCAAAGCAGTTCTGAAAATATGTCGGTTACTGGCGACGAGCAATGGGCCTCCGTTCGGGGGACGGGACATGAACAGAGTTATCGCTCTGCTGACAGGCATAAGGACGCGAACGAAGCCGGAATACTTAAGAAAAAAAGACGGTTATAAAAATATGTGGGCTAGCGACGGCCCGTGCGGGCGGAGCCAGGGAGCGAGGGGTTCGGCGGGTGTTTCTGATCATGACAAGAGCCTTTCGACCCTCAGCTCTCGAACGTTCAGCCGAATCTGGCGGGCGAGACGCCCGCGCTCCCAGGGATTTTTTGCATCTTGGCGAGCCCGAGTCAGCGTCGGTGAACCTGCAGCGGGCGAGACGCCCGCGCTCCCAGGGATCCGTCATTTTCGAGCATGGATGACGGCACGAGTAGAAAAATGCAAAATGTTACGAACGAACCCAGCATGTTGTTGAAAACAAAGAGTCGTCTTTTGGGAAACCCAGCATACTGCTGAAAACAAGCGCGTTAACATCATTATCCCAGCATGTTATTGATAAATAACGATCTTATCGGACGCGCTAAGGGTCAAATGACAATGAGCGCTTTGACTTTCGACTGTCGGCTTTGAACTGTCGACCGTTCTCAGGTGACAAGCAGCGGCGAATCGGTTCAGAATAGCGGCAGGAGGAAGGGAAGCGATGCAAGCGCTAAAAGACAACGAACAGCTCCACACGCCGATGCACAATCTTGAAGAGTGGGATGACTTTGTGGCCTCGCGCTACCGTCAGGGCAAGAAGGAAGACGAATTCCGAAATTACGCGGCAGAGGCGAACCCCACCGTGACGGAGTTTTACCGGCAGAATCACGCCTATCAGACCCTGGATTTTGTGCTGGCCAAGAAGGCCGAATACACGCCGCTCGAGCGCGAGCGGAAGAGCATTTGGGAAATGGCGGAGTTTCTGAACACCCTGGTGGATGACAGCGACCCCGACACCGACCTCACCCAGATCGAGCACCTGTTGCAGACGTCAGAGGCCATCCGCAAAGACGGGCATCCGCGCTGGTTTGTGCTGACGGGTCTTATTCACGACCTTGGCAAGGTGTTGTGCCTGTGGGGTGAGCCGCAGTGGGCGGTGGTGGGCGATACGTTTCCGGTGGGCTGCGCTTATTCTGACCAGATCGTCTTTCCCGAATTCTTCGAGGCCAACCCGGACGCCCAAGTGCCGGAGTATCAGACGCTATACGGCATTTACGAACCCAACTGCGGACTGGATAAGGTGCACCTTTCCTGGGGTCACGACGAGTATATTTATACCGTCACCCGCGACTACATGCCCGAGCCCGCGCAATACATGCTGCGCTACCATTCGTTTTACCCCGCGCACCGGCACGGCGCCTATCGCCACCTGATGAACTCGCACGACGAGCGCATGTTTGACTGGGTGCGCAAGTTCAATCCCTACGACTTGTACTCCAAGGGCAGGGAGCGGCCGCGCTGGACCGAGGTCAAGCCCTATTACGAAGATCTGGTGGCGGAGTTCTTCCCCGACAAGATCGCCTGGTGAGGGAAAAGAGGGAGTAGGGAATCGGGAGTGGGGAGTAGCGGGTGGGGAATAGCGAGTGGCGAATAGCGAATAGGATGCGCCGTTTGTGCGGGCGAGCTGGCTTTTGGGTTTCCGTTTTAACTGGTTCTAACGGAGGCTACATACATAATCGTTAGCTAGCCTTCCTCGCTTTTCCTGTTTGCGGCCTGATCTCAACGTGCGGCGCCCTTATTCCCGATTCCCTACTCGCTATTCGCTACTCCCGATTCCCTATTCCCGACTCCCGCTTCTCACGCATCTTGCGGAACGTGGAATAGATTTCCGGCAGCTTGGCGAAGAGCGCCGTGCACTTGAGCCAGCGCGTGTTCTCCATGGCCGGCGAGCCCGACATTACCTTGCCGGGCTCCACATCGTGCCCGACTCCGGATTGCGCCGTGACAATCGCGTGGTCGCCGATGGTGAGATGGCCGGAAGCGCCCACCTGTCCGGTGAGGATCACTTCGCGGCCCACCTTGCAGCTTCCGGCGAGTCCCACCTGGCCGCAAAGCAGCGTGTGCTCGCCGATGTCGCAGCCGTGCCCGATCTGAACCAGGTTATCCACCTTCACGCCTCGCCGCAGACGGGTTTCGCCCACGGTGGCGCGGTCAATGCAGGAGTGGGCCTGAATCTCCACGCCGTCTTCAATGAAGACTTTGCCGACGGGCTTGATCTTGTAGTATGACCCGTCAGACTGCTTGGCGAAGCCAAAGCCGTCACTGCCGATCACCGCGCCGTTCTGCAGGATGACGTCATCGCCGATCTCCACGTTTTCACGCACCACCGCGTGCGAGTGGGCCAAAAATCGGTGTCCGATGCGCGCGCCGCGATAGATTACGACGAAGCTCTTGAGCACGCAGTCGTCGCCGATCACCGCGCCTTCCTCGACGACGGAGTACGGGCCGATCGTCGGGCGGCGGCCAATCTTCGCGCCGGTCGCGATGACAGCAGTCGGGTGAATGCCGGGAGACGGCGCGTCGGTGGTGGCAAAAAGCTCAAGCGCCTTGGCGAAGGTCAAATACGGATTCTCGGCGCGCAGCAAGGGTTTTCCCTCAAGCTTGGTCTCGAGATCAACAATGATTGCCGCAGCGTGAGTGGCGAGCGCCTTGGCGTAATACCGGGGATTAGCCAGGAACGCCAGTTCAGTTCCAGAGGCCTCCTCGAGTCCAGCGACGCCGCTGATCTCGACGTCAACCGGCGCTTGCAGCGTGCACCCCAAGCGCGATGCGATCTCACCAAGCTTCATGGTCTACCTCACTTCTGCCGATAGCAGTATTGCAAGCGGATAATAGCCGCCAATGGCAGGTCATCCAGGTTATCAGGCGGCGAACAGGTGCCGCTAGTTTCTGGCCGGATGCCGGAAGCACCGGCGCCTGCCAGCAAGCAGGGTGATCTCAGACTGCAGGTGGTTGACCGCCGCCGAAGTGTCGGAACGAATCGGAACCTTGAGAAAGGGTGAATCTGTGAATCGACAAGACAACTCATCAAAAATTGGCGCTGCTGTGTGCCCATCAACTCCGGAGCAACACGAACCGGTGGCCGCGGGTGGTGCGATATTCCCGCTGTGCGCCGACGAGGCCAAGCCGGTGCTGCGCGTTCTCATCGCTGACACGGAGGGCGTGTTCCGCATGGGACTTCAGCGCCTCTTCTCGAGCGAAAGCGACCTCTGCGTGGTGAGCGAGACCGACCAGCCGGGCGAGTTGCTATCCCAAGTGGCAGAACTTCAGCCGGACGTGATGTTCGTGCAGCTCGAAATGCTTGGACCTAACAGCCAGGCAACTCTGGAAGACATTCACCGCGCAGCGACCGGCACCAAGATCGTGGTGATGGCCTCGGCTGTCTGCGAGGATGATGCGCTGGCCTTCATGAAAGTGGGCGCGCGCGGCGTAATTCTGAGAACCGCCGACCCTGCTCTCTTTGTCAAGTGCGCCCGGAAAGTGGCCGAAAACGAAGTGTGGCTGCGCAAGGCTCAGGTCGCCCAGATGGCCAAAATGCTGAGCGAGCGCACCGGCTCAAACCGGCCCGTCGATACGCTGACCAAGCGCGAAAAGCTGGTGATCAGTTGTCTCGTGCAAGGGCGGCGCAATCGCGAAATTGCCAAACACCTTTCGATCACGGAACAGACGGTGAAGAATCATCTGCGGTCGATCTACGACAAGGTCGGCGTCTCGGATCGAGTGGAACTTGTTCTTTACGCCATTCACCAGCGGCTTGAACTGCCGCCGGTTGCCGCCGAGTCTATCCTGTAGGAACTCGAGTTTACAACTCATCTGCCGAGTCGGAGGACACACCAAATCTCCTTGACCTCGATCAGAAGAGCTGAAGCCGCAATACGTCTTCCGCCACTTCCTCGGCGCTGCGTCCTTCCGTCGAAATTCGATGGTCCGCGCGCTCGTAGTAGGGAAGGCGTTGCAGGAAGAGCTGTTCAAAGCTCGCCTCATCACGAAACAGCGGCCGATTCGTGATGCCCTCACACCGCGTCCACAGTTCCTTCGGAGCGCAATCGAGCCATACTGTCGCGCCGCCTCGAGCTTGGATCAGCTCGACGTTAGCGGGCTGCGCGAAGGTTCCGCCGCCCAGGGCAATCACGGCCGGCTCCGTCTTGATCACCTCGGTCAGAGCCGCATGCTCGATGGCGCGGAAGAAAGGCTCACCCGCCTGCTCGAAAATCTGCCGGATGCTCAGCGCTTGCCCCGCTTCGATGGCCGTATCGAGATCGATGAACGGCCAGCGAAGAGCTTCGGCCAATCGCGCGCCCACTGACGATTTGCCGGCGCCCATGAATCCTACCAGGTAGATAAGCCGGGCCCTTTGTACGGACATGGTGGAAGCTGGTGTAACCAGAGGCTGACTGCATCCACCATTGTAAACGGATTCGAAGGCAAAAAAGACGCGTACGGAAGGGGCCGCATCATCCGTTGATGTGGCGGCCGAACTCGAGTAGACCCATAATCCGCGTCAGGAACGGGGACCAATGTGGATGGTACCGCTGTAAGACTTGACCTCCACCGTAGCATCGCCTTGATTGTGAATGAAGGTCTCGTCCGTGACGTGAGGCGAGTGCCCCTTCCGGTTCAGCCGCATCTGGTCGTCCACCTTCCCGCGAACGGTGTGCGCTCGCAACTCGAACGAGTCCGATGCGGGACAAGTGATGTCCATGTCGCCTTGGTAGGAAGCCAACAGGTAGCTTCCCGTGGGCACGAACTCACCGTCGAAAAAGATATTGCCTGATCCCAGCGCTTGAGCGTGCACCATCGCACTCATCGAGCCGATGAATCGCAAATTGCCCATCACCGAGGTCGCCTCAATGCTGCCGCTCGGCCGTACGAGTTCGATATCACCGCTCAAAGAACGGGCGGAGACGCGGCCTGATTCGTCAACCACCGAAATCTTGCCCGTGACCGAGTTAATCCAGGCATCGCCGCTCAATTGCTGCACCGTAACGCTGCCCTGAGGATTGTTAACGTCAAGCGTCGCACCGTTCGGGATGTCGAGCTCGTAGCTGGCGGTCTGCTCGTCCGGAGTTGCCCGCGAATCCAGCAAGTGGGTAACGAAGTGCAGCTTCTCAGCCTCCCCGGCCGTTGGCATCTCATCACAGTCAACCTCGACCTTTGACGACGCCGTGAGGCACACCACATGAACCCGGAGCTTGTCCCAACCCCGCACAATCACCGGACCGCTGGTGGAATTGACGATGCTGATGCGCGGATTTGGAATTGACTGGAAGGTCTTCTCCCATCGGTTGCCGCCGGAAGCCACCAGCAGCGCTCCGGCTGGAAGCAGTAACACAGGAATTGCGTACGGGTAGGCCTTCTTGGCTCGATGGCGTAACACGGTCATGCTGTCTCGGACCCGCCGGCGGTTAGCGAACATTGGTGTCACCCAGCTCGAGAGCTGAAGCCAGCACCTCGGCCTTCTCGTTGTAAGCCGACGTCAGATATTCTCGCGTCAGGCTGTCATCAGGCTGTCGAGCCAGAGACGCCTGACAGTCGCGGATCTCGCCGTCCAAGGTGGCAAGACTCTTATCATAAGCCACTTTCATTCGCGGATCGAGCGTCGCCGATTGTGCCCGAAAGGCATGCTCCATCTCGGCGACAGCGGTCTCAACGCCGCGATCGACGGGCACGCTCGCCGCTTGTTCCGAAGGAGGATTCGGGGAGGTAGTCCACGAACGAACAAAAACCAAAACCAGCAAAAGGAGCGTTGCCAGCGCAGCCACCGGTATGGGCCTCCAAAGCCACCTGAACCAAGACTGCGGGGGATTGCGGCGGGACCGGATCAAACCTTCTTGAACCAGGTGCGCGCGGACGTTCGCCCACATCCGGGCCGGTGGGTCCTCGGGCTCTAACTCGGCTGCCGCCGTGCGCAGAAGCAGCAAATCGGCCAGCACTGCCCCACAGTACTCACACTCTGAAGCATGCGCCCGCAGCTCAGGCCGGTCTTCGCCCTCAAGATAGCTTTGCAGTTCGGCGTCGAATCGCTGGCAGGCCTCACGGGACCGGCGAATGATCCCTTCATCAATCAGCCGGGCCTTAAGGCTCGCCCACAGGCCGCTGGGTGGCTCTACGGACCCCAGGCTGCCCGCGGCATCCTGGAGGGCCAGCAGATCCGCCAGCACCACGCCGCAATATTCGCAAGCCGCTGCGTGAGCGGTTATGGCAAGACGATGCTCACCTTCAAAGTAGCCTTCGAGCTGAGCATCAAACTGCCGGCAGGCCTCGCTCGGCCAGTCCCCGTTTCCGTTACCCCCGCGTGGTTGCATCTCATTATCTACCTTTGCTAGCCGCCCAAAGCACCCGGCCCATCGTGTGGGCCCACTCGTGAAGTCTTTAGCCGCTGGCTCCTGAGTACTTCGCGAAGTTTCAATCTCGCTTTATGGAGCTGCGACTTTGAATTCCCTACCGAACAGCTCAAAATCTGGGCAATCTCATTGTGTTCGTAGCCCTCGATATCATGCAGCACCAGCACCGCCCGGTAACCCGGCGGCAAGCCCTCAATGGCTCTCGACAGCGTGATTCTGTCGATGGAGTGCAACAAGCGTTTGTCGTCATCGCCATACTCGCGTTTGACGGGCTCGTCCTGGGAGTTATCCACCTCATCGAGCGATACCTGCTGCAAGCCCTTCTTGCGCAGGTGCATCAAAACCACGTTCACTACCATCCGATGCAGCCAGGTGGAGAACGCCGACTCGCCGCGGAAGGTTGAAATCTTGCGAAAGAGCTGGAGGAAAGCGTCCTGGCTGAGGTCTTCCGCCTCGGCAGTGTCTCCCGTCATGCGCAGGCACAGCGAGTAAACCCGCCGCTTGTGCGCTTCGAACAGGGCCGCAAAGGCCTCCTCATCGCCCTGCTGCGCCCGCTCGATCAGCTCGGAAGTGGCTCTCGGGGCTCGATTTTCTACTGAGCTCAATGCGTATCAATTCGCCACATCCACCGGACGATGTGATGCAGCGCCCTAAATGAGAGTTGTCTTTCTGAGTTCACCCAAACAATCAGCGTTGCCTCGGATGACAAGCGTGAACGGCACCCAACGGTATGCTCCCCGGTGCCGCTACCTGTCGCTATTTTGCCGAGGCCTCCGCCCCAGTGCGCAGGACGGCCTTGCCGATGCCGGTGTTGCCGGCAATGTCGTAAGCGCGAAGCAGCAACTGGTGCTCGCCGGGCCCAAGCGAGGACAATCGAATGGTGAAGCTTTCCGTCCGAGAGTCGATGATCCCGTCGTCCGCGCCCACCGGCCGCCACTCTCCCCCGTCGAGCGATGTCTCGGCGCTGCGCAGCGGCGAAAGATTTGAAGAGGCGCGGAAGTGGACCTCGGCCGACATTCCTTCCAGGTGTTGCTCGGTTACATCAACGCGCGGCGGCGTATTGTCGATCCAAAAGGGGGAGCTCACCAGCTCCGAGCGGCGCGCCTGACTCGGGGGATTCGATTCCTCATCGGAGGCCACGAGTCTCGCCTGGTACTCACCGTCCGGTATGGCGTTCGGATCCAGAGTGTAACTCGTCTCGTGAAGCCGGTCCTTCACCAAATGCCAGTCACGTTCGTCCGCTGCTTTGAGGTAAAGCGAATAAACCAGCCGGTCACCGTTCGGATCATCGGCTTGCCAGTTGAAAGTGGTCGGCACCTTCTTGCCTGCCGTCACCAGGCCGGCACTAAACCCGGCTCCCGAGCCCTCCACGTTCAAGGTTTGGCCCCCACTCTGCACGCCGCCCCCTCCAATGCCCGTGCGACTGCCTGCCGTGCTAACTTCGAGGGAGCGAATCGCCGGCGGCAGATTCTGGTTCAGGTAGCCGAGCGTGACGTCATCGAGTAGGGGACTTGAGCCGCCCGGACCCTTGAAAGCAGCCTTCCATTGTATGTAGCGCGCCGCCGGGCTGGTGATGCGGCTGTTGTCAGGGTTTGTATAGGGGCCGTTCCACTCGCTCCAAGTGCGGTCCGGAGTTTCCGAGTTCCCTGCGCGCGTGTAGAACTCGAGCGAGCAACCCGCAGGCACTTCAGCGCGCCAAGTCAGATTTCCCCAGCGCGAGATGAACTTGGTGTCTTTCACGGGCGATTCATAGGCGCCCTCGCGCGCGGGCGCCGTGGCAACCCGGAACAGCTTCGCCACGTCACTGGTGGTGACGTAAACGTTGCTGCCTTCCACTAGCAAGCGTGTCGCCAGCGCCTCGCGAGTTTCCGTCACCAGGGTCAGGCGAGGGCCGTCTGAGGAAGGACTGAGACGAAAAATCTGCCCGCTGCCATCGGTGGAAAACAGCACGTTTTGTCCCTCAAGCGCCAGCCCGAAGATGCTTTGCTTGTCGGAACTCCACAAGGTATCCACAGAACTATCCGGGGAGATTCGCACCAGCGCTCCGCGTCCAAGGGGAACTGCCGGAGCCGGCATCCCAGGGCCGGCACGATTAAAGCTAGGCGAGCTTCGTTCGCGCTGCGGCGCCTGGCGCGGCGGCGCCGGCTGGGGCGTCGGCTGTTGACCCTGTCCCTTGCTCTTGTCTGAGTCCTCAGCAGGCAGTTCGCCTCCGGACGCCGTCACGGTGACGGTGATCGGCGCAGTTTGTGGAACGGGCGTTACCGGAGCCGCAAGGAAAGGAGCATTGGGCATCGAGCCTGCCCCGCCCAGAGCCGCGGCGTAGATCCGGCCCTCCGAGTCCAGCGCCAGCGCATGGATTTCCGGGAAGTCAGCCTTATAGATCACGAAGCCGGCGCCCTGAGGTGTAATCCTGAAGACCAGTCCATCCGGATCGCTTCCCGCCAACAGGTTGCCGTCACGGTCAAACGCCAGGCAGATGATGTGGGTTTGCCGGCTCTCGAAAAACACTCGCCCCTTGCCCTCCGGGTCAATCTGATAAATCACACCGGAGTCGCCGGTGCCGGCATAGAGACGTCCCTGTGAATCAAATGCCAGGGACCAGATGTACTTGGCTTTCGGGTCGAAGAAGACGCTTGACTTGCCGTCAGCGGTCACCCGGTAGATCTTGCCGTCAGGAGAACTGGCCGCGTAAATGTCACCCTGGGGTCCTGCCGCCACGGCCAGGATCTCCGGTTGCGGCGCCCGGAAGATGAGCTTTCCGTGTCCCTCCGAATCGACACGAAACACTTTGCCTTCGTGGCCCGTGCCGATGTAGAGGTGGCCAGTCCGATCAGCCGCCAACGAGAGTGCCAGGGTCTGCTCAGGATCAAAGAAAGCCTCTGTGGCAGGCGCCAGCTCGAGTGCACCCTCATGGCCCAGGGAAACGCCTTGCAGGTTGCCGTGCAGGAACTCCTCGAAAGACCCCACCTGCCAGAATTGCGTTTCGCTGCCCCAGAGGAGAGCGGGCCGCGTGGCAACAAGTGCAGTGGAAAAGGCCAATCCAGCCAGCAGAACGATGAGACCGTCACGTACCCGAGCCTCCGCGGTTAGACAGGAGCAACGCTTGTTCTTTCTCTGCAAAAGGGCACCTCAAGAATAGTCAGGAAATTGATGGGCAACAGGCGGCAGCTCCGGGCAGCCAATCTAAATCTCCAATTGAATTTCAAATCTCAAATCTCCAATCCTTCATTACTCCCCGACGCGATTCACCTTCAACAGCAGCGTTTGCTGGCCGGCGATCGTGTACGGTGTGGGGGCAGTTTCGAAGTCGGCAATCACAGACGTAGCGCTTAGGGTCACCCGTCCCGCCGCGGCCGGATCAGCCAGAAACGTCTGCAACAGCGACGGTGGCGGGGAAGGAAACTCATCACCTGCCATCCGGAAGGAGCCTTGAGGCGTCATCAGCAGGGCGTAAAGCCGGTTGTTGCGGCGCATCTCATTGAGCGCTCGCACCATCTGATGCACGTCCCGAGGCTGCGAAGTGAGCGGTGTTAACCGGCCTTCAAGAGCATTAATGGCGGATCCGCTGCCCACCACGAGTTGTAGCACTTTGCTGCTGACGTTATCGGGTATCCGCACTGAGATCTTCTGAGGCAGTGTTTCGCCTGAGGGCGTCATGACCACCGCCATCACGTCGATGGTCTCGCCCGGCTTAACCTCTGACTTGCTTGCCCAAGTGGCATTCAGGCTGGCCGTCCGATCCTGATCCTGCACTCCTACGTCGAGGTCAATGCCATCCACGCGCACGTCGGGGAAGTTGCTGGAGAGGAGGTAGTTCAGCGGCATGGCCACCGCAACTCCTGCGGCGTTGGCGGCGCCGGAACCGCTTGCCAGTACGTCCTCCACATTGACGGCGTCGCCGCTGGAAAGCCGGATCTTGCCTTTCAAACTCAGTGTGGACGGTCCCAGCGCGCGTTCCGTTGCACCGATGGTGGAGGCGAGCGCCACTTGAACCAGCAGCGGGGAGAGCAAAGGCGCTTCGGCAACCTCGAACCGGTAGGCCTCACTGCGTTGCAAGGTGGAATTTACCCGGATGCTCACCGGAATCGTATGGGCTTGGTCCCCGACTACGCCGTAGATGGCGCCGAAGCGGTCCTGGTGAATGCTCCCGATGGGCAGGCCGGCGTCGTCGACCTTAAAGGAAACCGTGAGTGCAGGCACCGTAGCTAACACACGCGACGGAGCAAATGGGATGTCCGTCTGCCCGGTCTGAAACACCGGATGGCCACAAGCGTATAGACGGTCACCCTGCCGCAGAGTTACCGTGCAGTCAGCAGACAGGTTGAAGTCGCCTCGAACAAATTCCAAACTCACCATTTGCCCGGGCTGCGCCTCCTCGGTGGCGTTGACGCTCGCCGGGCTTTTCGCCTCGCCCGAAACTTGCGACCCGTCGTCAACCCCGGCGTCAAACCCGGTAAGTCCGCCGCCCTCCACAGGCTCGAGGCCCAGAGCCCGGAAACTGGAGGCGTAACGCCGAATGACGTTGCCGTCAAAACCGCTGAACCGCAAGGGCAGGCGGAGGCTGCTGAGCATCTCGGCGGCGCCCGGAGGTACGTCGCCGGCGCCTTCGCCGGGCGCGCTGGTATCCTCACCCGCTTTCGGAAGCCAGGGCGGGGAATCGCCCGGTATGAATCGAACGTCTCCCGGCGCCTCGCCGGCCATGCGAACGAAGCCTCCTAACGGCGGAGCGTCGGTGCCCTGATTGAAACCCGTGCCGCTCGGGCGAGCCAAGGCGTTCGGCCTGTCGGCGCTCGCTGAGGCGGTCGAGCCGGCCTGGCTTCCCGAGCCCGATGAGGGCGTTACCGCCAGCATGTCCTCGATGGGTGTCACTAGGCCGTAAGGTTCCTTGGCGAACGGGAACGATACGGCCACCGCGCCCATCAGCTTGCCATCCACGTAAACCGGACTGCCGCTCATGCCGGCCACGATGTTGGTGCGTTCGATCCCTCCGCCCGAGAGCTTCACCAGGATGGCATCGTGCTTAGGAGCCAGCACGCCGCGCAGTACGCCCAGCACTTCCACCTGAAACTCGGTGATTTGATCGCCTTGCAGGATGGTTTTGCCTACGCCTTTGAGGCCAACGCGAACCTGGCTGAGAGGAAAGAAGCCGGACGAATCGGGAGTTGTTTGAGGTCCGGCGGCGCCGGATGCAGCGCGCCCGGCGAAAGCCGCTCGCGGAGCGGGAATAACGAGGCACAGCGCCAGAAGCGAAAAACTAAACACGAACCCTGAAACCCCTGAAGCTCTCCAAACACGCATGAAAGACTGTCACCTCGTTGGAAAAGGCCATTCTTAGTGTAGGGAATCAGGGCGAAAGCGTCAAGGCGCGGCGCATTTGGGGTGAAAAGCCGCCCTGCACGTTAACTCCAGGTGCGGCTCAATAAAGCGCGCCTTGCGCTATAGTTGTGTTGGGAATTCGAGTCTGCTTCAAGAGAAGGTTGAGGACTTTGGCGGTGAGTGCCGCCCGGCAATCATCAAGCCACTCTGGAGGAAATCGCGACGCGCCTTGGTTTCACAACAAGGCGCCGATGGCTTTTGAAAGGTCTCCGTGCTGCCGTCGAAGCGCTCTGGGCGGCGGGCGTCGAGCAGATTTTTGTTGACGGGAGCTTTTGCACAGAGAAACCGGATCCAGCAGACATCGACGGCTACTGGATCGAACCGGATGACGGCGTCTACGAACGCATCGACCCGTATTGGATTGACTTCGAGCTCGTCCCGGTGCCTCGCCTTCGGAAGAGGAAATGGCGCATGTGGGTCGACCACGGCGTGGAGTTCTTCATTCATCCGGGGATGCTGGCAGCTCCCGGGCTGGGGTTTCCGGAATTCTTCCGGCGCGACCGGAACGGTCGGCCCCGGGGCATAGTTCAGGTGGTCAAGGCCCAGAAATATGATCAAAAGCGACGCGCAAAGGGAACGGACGGTGGCGCAGGTTGAGGGTTTTCGGCGTGCGCTTGCCAAGGTGGCCCAAGAGAAGCCCGGAAAGCGCTCCGCCGCCGTCCGCGGAAGCTACGAAGGCATGATCCGGCAGCTTGAGGATGAAGTGCACGAGTACGATGAGCTTAAGGCCGGTGAGTTGAAGCTGCCGCACATCAGGAAGCTCGATGAGATCGCGCCCTTTATCGCGAAGATGCGCATCGTGAAGGGCGTCACCCAGACAGAGTTGGCGCGGCGGTTGGGCGTCAGCAAGCAGGTGATCAGCCGATACGAAGAGAGTGACTACCAGACGGTTAGCATAGCCCGGCTGCAGGAAATTCTGGATGCGATTGGAATTACGACATTGGTGAAGCTATTGAGATTTACATAATATAGTTCCATTTGCTCAACTTTTGTTGTATGCTCCGAGCATGGGAAACGCAGCAGGAGTTAAACGCGATTTCAAGGCTTTGGAGAGACGGCGCTTGCGGGCCGCCCGT
>Ga0335085_10002788_pt1 | contig 31806 bp, 19 predicted proteins | sample Lox_Sample_45_FD_206712 | JGI IMG/M metagenome (GOLD analysis project Ga0335085, IMG submission 206712) | Soil microbial communities from Loxahatchee National Wildlife Refuge, Florida, United States - Lox_Sample_4.5 | ecosystem: Environmental > Terrestrial > Soil > Wetlands | place: USA... | reverse complement strand
GATTACCGCGAAGTCCACCGGCCCGCGGAGGGGCAGGCGGAACGCAGGGAACTCGGCAAGGCGCCTTTCATGAAAATGGAGAGAGTCGATGACGGCCTGCTGGTGCACGTCGGCAATTTGCTGGAATGCATGCGCACCCGCAAACACCCGCAGTCGGACATCGAGTACGGCTATCGCAGCACCACTGGCTGCTTGCTGGGCAACGTCGCCCTGCGCTCGAAGGAACACATCGAGTGGGACGTCGTAAGCCAGAAACTCACGAAGGCCAGCCCCGCAGCGCAAAAACTCCTCGGCCGCGAATACCGCGACCCGTGGAAGCTAACGGTATAAAGAGGTTGAAAGCTAATTGACGATGGAGTGGGTCGATTTAGTCCCGTAGGGGCGCGTTCACCTCGCCAAAAGCCGGCGCATAACCACGCCGCATCAAATTGACCCACTTCCCGTCTCGATAACATATTGCGAAAGCCTACAATTGTGGTATACTTGCTTAGCGCTTATTACCGCGGTTGTGTGATGCGGCTGCTCGAGTCAATTGTTTGAGTCGATAATTTCCGCCTCCGGTTTCTCTCCGTAAGTCTTCAGCGCAATCCAAACAAGTCTGGACACAGAGGTTGCTGTGCGCGGGTACCTGTATGTGCACGCAAAGCAGTAACCCCTGCCAGAGAAAAGAAGAAAAAATCAATGGAAAGTTTTTCAGAACTCACGATTTCACAATACATCAAGGACCGGCTGGCGTCAGCGCGGTTCACGATTCCCACTCCAGTGCAAGGCGCGACAATCCCAGAGGCGCTCGCCGGGAAGGACGTACTTGCCACCGCTCAAACCGGGACCGGCAAGACGCTGGCCTTCCTGATTCCGATTATCGAACACCTGCTACAAAACGATGCGGCCGGAATCGCTGCCCTGGTGCTCGTCCCCACCCGCGAGTTGGCCATGCAAGTGACGGAACAGTACAACGCGCTGCGGGGGAAGCGCCTTGGGCCTGCGGCGCTGGTGGTGGGTGGTTTACCCGAAGCGCAGCAACTCACCGCCCTCCGCAAGGGTGCTCGCCTGGTCGTCGCCACACCCGGCCGATTGGAGGACTACCTCGGCCGGCAGCTTATCAATTTCCGCACCCTCCGCATACTCATTCTCGATGAGGCGGATCGAATGCTGGACATGGGATTTCTTCCCGCCATTCGCCGCATTGTGTGCGCAATCCCCAAGGATCGACAGACAATGTGCTTCTCCGCCACGCTGGCAGCCGACGTTGCGCACCTCGTAAATGAATACATGCGAAGCCCCGTGCGGCTGGCCTTCGGATCCACGATCAAGCCCGCAGAGAGCGTGCGCGTCCAGGCATTCGAAGTTGCACATGATCGCAAGCAGGAAGTCCTTCAGCGCTTGCTCTCCCGGGAGACGGGCCGCTGCCTGGTGTTCGCGCGCACCAAGCGAGGAACGGAACGGCTGGCCAAAAATCTGATTCGGCAGGGGTTTGCCGCAGCCATGATTCATGGAGACCGCACGCAATCGCAACGCACGGCGGCGTTGGCCGGATTCCAGCGGGGAACCGTTCGCATCCTGGTAGCCACCGATCTGGCTTCCCGCGGCATCCACGTGCAAGACATCGCCCACGTCATCAACTACGACATGCCGGGAAATGCCGAGAGCTTTATCCATCGCGCCGGACGCACCGGACGCGCCGGTGAACGCGGAGTCGCCTCGACACTTTTCGCAAGAGAGCAGCACACCGACCTGCTTCAACTGGAGCGCACGCTGGGGCTCCGAATGGAGAGGATGCGCGAGGGCGGCGATGCCTGGGAAAAAACGGATGGAGATTATGCACGAACTTCCAATTTTCACCGCCAGGGAGCGAATGGCGTCAACGGTATTGAACGCATCGAATCCGCGCCCAGGCCTCGATTGGAAAGACTTCCCGGAGAGGTCCTGCAAATCCAAATGGAGAGCTAAGCCACAATTCTCACCGCAAGTTTTAAAGGGCGGGACTTCCGTCCCGCCCACTTTCAACTGTCAACTCTAAACTGCTTTCAATGAATCGCCGTAACATAAATGGCGGTGTTATCTCCGCTGGTTGTGGGACCAATGAAAGCGATCGTTTGCTGAGTGTCGCCCGTAAGGAAGAGGACGGGCTTCCCCTGCCCGGCCGATGTGATCGGCAGGAAATCTTCAGGCGTCGTCAGCCGGTTGGCCTGGCCGTCGCAGTTACAGTAAAGCGCAAGGTCGTTGGGCGCGTCGGTAGGGGCCGCGGCGAAGATCATGTTGCCTCTCGGCCCGATCGTTAGGCTCAGGATTTTTGCCACGGCCTTGAGGGGAACGGTGCTAAGAGATTGTTTGGCCATGACGGGCTTGGCGGGATCGCCGGCTAGCAGGGCGGTTTGGATGGCGCCATTTTCCAGGTAGACCAGCAGCATTTGGACAGGCGCCACATCCAGTCGCGCTGCCAGCAGTTCCGCTGTGCGTGTGGGATCCGGCGGAGGCTGCAACTCCTGAAAGCTCTGAATGGCGATGGCGCGGAAGAACTGCTCGGCGGCAACTTCGGGAGAGGCGCTGCGGCGAATAAAAGCCGCTTCATCATGGCCATAGAAAAAGGGCTCCAAGAGGTCTTTGGGGGCAAGCTGAAATCCCGCCGGCAACGCGAGCGCTTGAAGGCCATGCGGGCTCCACAGAAACAAGCCGCTGCCTGAGCCTTTGCCTGACCAGCGCGCTCCGAACAACACGTTGCCGTCGGAGGTCACCACCGGTGCCGAAAACTCTTCAAAGTTCGCCCCCGCCTGCCCGGGAGGCGCATCAAGATTGGTCGCCACCGCCCTGGGCTTCGACCCTTCCTCGCGCACCACCACCACTTTCGGCACCTCGGCTTGGGTCGTTACGAGTGTGGCAGTGAAAGCCATCACTCCGGAGTCGTTCATACTGGGCGCGCTGAAGGTATCGTAGGCCGTGCGAGGGAAGGGTCCCAACAACCCCTGGAAAGCCACTACGGAAAAGCTGACTCCCGTCGAGCGCACCACCGCGCGCATCTCCGCGCGCGGGCTGCGTAAGCTGGTAAGGAAGATGATGTCCTGATTGCCATTCATCGCCAGGCTTAAGAACGGGCCGAAGGCCAGCCCACTGTGCCCGGGAACTTCCGTGCCGGTTGTGAGTAGAAGGCGCGTGTTCAGCGGCGCAATGGGCGGCGCCGGTGCGGGCTGCTGGGCAAAGGCCGAAGTCGCCCCCTCGCCAGCAGTGCACAACAGGAGTATGCACCCGGCCAGCGCCTTGCCGCGCCAAACAAACTTCCTCCCCAGGATCTGAATCAAACTCTAATTCTCCCTTCCTGCTCGACGGGGCCGCCGCGACAGTGTCCCTAACACCTCTCCGTTAATGCGCCGCAATGCCTGCCGACATTGGAGCCAAATCAGGCAACCTAGCACCGAGCTTTCCCACGCGTCAAGATGAATTCCGCACCTCAACTCCCTCGAGAATGGTCGGCAACTATGCATTGCCAGCCAAATAATTCTAGCTAAGGCCCGAAAAGTTTTGTAATCTTGCCTCGGGAAACGCCAGCGCTCAGGGGCTATATGCAGACGTTGAACAAGCGAGTTGTTCTCCCCATTGTCCTTCTGGCCGCGACCGTCGTGGCGGCGTTGACACTCCCCATGGGTGCCCAGCCGGTGTTGCGGTCCATCCAGTTTGTTGACAACTTCCATTCCGGCACCCACGACCCTTGGCAATTCCCCTACCCCGAAGACTGGGTTATTGGCACGGAGGAGAACCTGCACTTCCTGCACATGTTGCGCAACCGTGAGCCGCTGGTGCCGCGCCGTCCCGTGCAATTTGCCTTGCTCAAAGGCGTCAACGTGGGCAGTTTCAGTTTCCAGGCGCGAGTGCGGCGCGAGGGGCGGTCGATGCTGATGGTTTTCAATTACGTGGACACGCTGCACTTCTATTACACTCATCTCTCGGTTGATCCGGGCACCAAGGTAGACGTTCACAACGGGCTTTTCATCGTCGACGGCGGACCGCGCCGCCGCATTGCCGGCATGGAAGCGGCCCCGGTGCTGCCGGATGTAAACTGGCACGTGATTCAAGTGCAACGCGATATCCATTCCGGCTCCATTGAAGTGTTTGTTGACGGGGAGAGTTCGGCGCGATTTTCCGCAATCGACCGCACCTTCACCTGCGGACAAGTGGGGCTGGGATCGTTCGACGAGACCGGCGACTTTACCGATGTCCGTCTCACTTCTCACGACGCTGGCTGCCAACCCGGGACCGGGGTAGTGCTCCGTCCGGCAAGCACGAATTGAAGTAGCACGGCTGGACACGTCACCCTCTTACGGATTCTACACGACGGGTTGGGAAGGGCGGGACTGAAGCCCCGCTGCTACAAGGCCTTTCTGAATTTTGCCAGGTCCCACGCTGGCGCAAATCTTTTCGAGGAGTTGCCATGAGCAAAGACTTTTCGCGACGAAAGTTTCTGGGAAGCCTGGCAGCCGGGGGCGCAGCCGGCGCCAATCTTTCCTGGCTGACTAATCTTGCCTCTGCGAAGGAAGGGGGCTTGCCCCATCGCACGTTGGGCCGCACCGGCGCCACGGTTTCTATTCTCGCCTTTGGCTGCGGCAGCCGCTTCCTGATGTACAAGGACGAGGACAAGGCGCTGGAAGTTTTGAATCACGCCATTGACCTTGGAATCGACTACCTCGACACGGCCTACGCTTATGGCAACGGCGCGAGCGAGACCCGTGTGGGCAAGGTCATGGCCACCCGCCGCAAGGAAGTGTGGCTGGCCACCAAAATTCCGGACCGCACGCGCGATGCCTTTATGCAACGGCTGGATGGATGTCTGAAACGCTTACAGACCGACCATGTGGATTTGCTGCACATCCACAGCCTCGGCAAGGCAGAGGATCTCGCCAAGATCGAGGCTCCCGACGGCGCTCTGATGGGTTTGTGGCAAGCCAAGGAACAGAAAATGGCGCATTTCATTGGCATGACCAGCCACACCGACGGCCCGACCATGGCCCAGGCCATCGAGCGCCATCCGCTGGACTGCGTGCAGATGGCGCTGAATCCCTCCGGCAACGGCACCTTTGAGACTACCGCGCTGGTGGCGGCCAACAATAAAAAGCTGGGCGTGATTGCCATGAAAGTCTTTGGCCAGGAAAACCTGATCGGCAACGAACCTGGCAAGACCGACCCCGTCTCCCTCATGCGATTCGCCCTGAGCCTGCCGATTACGACCGCCGTTTCCGGCATGCCCCAAGTGGAGATGCTGGAACGCAACGTGGCGTTGGGCCGGAGCTTTACCCCCCTGAGCTCCATGGACATGGTGCGCCTGCGGGAGGAACTCTCTGTTTCGCGCCCGATGTTAGAGAAAAAGCTCGTCGGGCACATTGACGGGCCCACCGACCATCCCGAAATGTTTTGGGTTTAGGGAAACGGTAAAGATAAGTTCGGGAGACCGGTTCATCGGTTCATCGGGCCATCGGGTCATTGAGCCATCTAAAGCCAGCCCGGTGATCAGGCGATGGGTCGATGAACTGACGGCCCGATTTCGCTGGTGCCTTTCCTCTTTCCTTTCAATAACATTTAGGCCTCGCAGTGCTAAGTGGCTTCCTTTTGTTCAACATTTAGGGGTCGGAGCAAATTTGGACCAAGTCACAAAAGCTCCAAGTCAGGGTGCTACCAACCCCGCCTGGATAAAGCGCGGCCAACTCTGCGGTTATCAGTTTTCGGTTTCTGTAGCTCCATGCTCGGTCGCGGGGATTGAACCGTGCTGACCACTGGCAACTGACCAATGAAAACTGCCTTTCCGTCCTCTCGTATTTTGTCCTCTTGTGGGGGGAGAATCCGAGAGGAGCCGCGTGCCGGCAGGATGCCGGCGCATGCACTGATTATAGCCTATTGATGGAAGCTGTCAAGAACTATTTCGAGCCTACTGGAAAAGTCGTAGCCCATGAAGAGCGGGTAGCGAGGCAGTGCCGCAACCAAACGCGTCTTGCGGGCCGGAGTTCGAAGGGGAGGCCTTCCTGCGGGCGCAGCCCGCTTTGGAGTGCGGTAACGGCAGCTACCGCTTTTCCCGTTCTCGCGATTGCATGATTACGGCATAGAGCCGGGGCGGAAAGCGGTAGCTGCCGTTACCGCACTCCAAAGCGCTGCGCGCAGGCTCACACAATGACATGTGTTAGTGGAGCAGAAGAGGTCGGACTGCCTCAGGCGAAGGTTGGGTGCTACCCTCACGGCTTTATTTTACTTTCCACTCGGAAGACCTTGAAATCTGAGTAGCAGTGAGTGTTGCGAATCTTCATGCCGCGACAGAGGACCTTCACCTCCACATCGCGAGGGAGCCAGAGGACTCTCTCCGTTTCGCTCGATTGAACAGGGTAGAAGTCGATCGTCGTGGTCTGGACACTGAGGCCGACATCGCTCCGAGGCGCGAGAAGCCAAGTTGTGACGCGCAGGATCTGGAATGTCTGGGGGTCGATCCATGCCAGTCCTTGGTACAACAGAACGACGCTTTTACCCTGGGCCATGAATTCCGCGATCCGGCGCACTCTCTCCGGGTCTTGCGCAAACCCCACGACATGACAGGCGCGTTCTCGAATCATCTGGATGCCCAAGTACCGGAAGCGGTTGTCGTGCTGATCAGCCGGGCTCAGGTACAAGAAACTTGATACGTAGTTGGAAGTGATCATGGAGAAATTCCAAAGGCTTGCAACATCGAGGGGGATTCCCTTGAGGTCCGTGCGGTATTCTTCAAATGCCGGTAGATCGCCGATTGGCCGTGGTGCGACGATATAGTGAAACTTCCGGCGCACCCTAGAGTAAGGCACCGACGCAACGGACTCGACCTCTTCATCGCAAGACACTTTGGGGAAGTCATGAAACAGGCTTGTACACGTCTGGCCAACGCGATTGAGAATTTCCGGTAGTTGATCCTGGCTCTTGGCCGGTTGAAGCTTGTGCAGAAAAGCGCAATCATGAATCTGCCGCAGAGACCAGTCGATCAGGGTCGGAGCACTTTTGTAAATATCGATTTCCGAGGGTGTCAGCAGTGGCCGAGTTTCGGGCGGCTGGGAGGGTGGCGTTGGCATTTGCCGCATCGCCTCCACCCCGCCGATGGACACAGAGGCCAGAATGAACAAACTTAAAAGGGGCCGGACGTTCACCCTGGGAGTATCAGCCTGGGTATTTTCCAAGTCAAGACAGCTCAGGGGTTTCTAGGGCTGCGCGTAGTATCCAGTCCGCGTTCGTGCAGTGACTCGGGGTATGCCGACTTTGACCTGAAGATTGTGATACGTATTCGGATGGTCAGCCGCGGGAGAATCAAAGGAAAGAGTGTAGAAGGCCTTGGTGTCCTCCAAGCAGCTCGCAATCGAGCCCGCAATGTCATTGGTCAAGTTGAGGACCCGCCCGCCGCTTTGAACTGCGAGGACCTGGAGCGCAAGGTTGCCGTTCTGTACCTGGTTGGCTGAACCCACACCTTTCAGGAAGCTCTCATAATAAAACGCTCGGCCGGTCTCATCATTCACCTCTTGCGGATGGATGTTGTAAAGTGTGATGCGGGCCTCTCGCAGTGCCGTGGACAGCCTGACAACGGCGTCAAAGAATGAGTCGCGACCTGTTGTGCCTAGATTCACACCCGGACCGGAGAGTAGGGGCCATCCTGGGCCAAGCCAGATCAGCAATTTTCTTCCCGGTTGTGTCGCCTCATAAGAGGTGAGTCGTTCCAGAGTGCCGATGGATGTCTGAAGGCGCTCCGCCGCGCCATTGAATCCGTGCAGTCTATACAAGGCGCCCGGGCTGAACGGCATGGAATCTAGAGAGTCCGCCAGAGTGTTTCCGTCACGAGTAACCACGGTTTGGCCTTCGGTAGTGGCGGGAAGGAGAACCAGGGACATGGGCACGGGAAGGTCGCCGTCGTCATGCTGGAGAAATTTCTCTAGTTCTACCCGCTGGAAGGCTACGCCCTGGAACGGAGTGTTAATGGCATCGACAAGCACAATGGCCTGAAGCGGAGGATCAGCCACCCCGTTGGTCCCGCTGGCCTGGCGAAAGGAGAGTATCGTCTGCGGCTGCTTGTTATCAAGGATGATAAAGTCCTGCTGCTGCAAGCCGGGTACAGGGTTCCCGGAGCGGTCGGTTACGACGACGTCGAGCGTGATGCGGCGATCGGCTCGGGGCACAACGGTGGGCGGGCGCTCGTCCGGCGACGTGACCTGCGCCGATGACGCTCCCTGCCCTGCGGAGCCCGGATTTGATAACCAGCAGAAGAGGGCTATCAAAACCCGGGACAAAGCGCGCATCTTCACCTCACTTCAATACCCAACAATTTAGACCGAATTTCCCCTATGGACTCCGGCCCCATCGACAACTTACGCCTGACCACCTCTAAATGCAATCTTTCGGCCAGGTTTTCCGCGGGCGGCACGTCAATGTACTGCGGCTTGGGGCATGCTGAAGCAAGATGAAATTTCAGCAATTCTTGGTTACACTGCGCAGGCAAAAGGATATCCTCCTACTTCGGAACAAGTTTTTCTCACAATAATGCTTAGGGCAAAAAGAGACAGCCTTGGGCAATTTCTCGGCGAGAAATGCAAACTTGGGAGGTCCGCGATGCGTTACATCGTGTTCGTCATAGCTCTGCTTTTCCCCCTCCAATTGAGAGGGCAGGGGGCCGCCACGGAGCCGCTTGATCCTCTGAACTTCCCCCGCTTGAAGACCTTCTCCGCCTATCGGTCCTCCAGCAACAACCTCTACGTGGATAGCAACGATGACTGCAAGCATCCGATCGCCGGTGAAACCATCGTGTTGGCGGACCTGAAGGGCCCGGGTATTGTCACTCATATCTGGGTGACGGTGGCGGACAACGAGTACGGCTGGCCGCGCCTCGCGCGATTGCGGGTCTACTACGACGGGCACAAGACCCCCAGCGTGGACGCGCCGCTGGGCGACTTCTTTGGCGTCGGACACGGCTACGAACGCGACCTCAACTCACTGATGGTTCGCAACGCGTCATTCGGACGGGCGCGGAACTGCTACTGGCCCATGCCCTTCTGGAATTCAATAAGGATCACCCTCACGAACGAGGGCAAGCGCCGAATGACCAGCCTTTATTACCACGTGGACTGGCAGAAACATGTGTCGCTGCCCGAGGACGTGGGCTACTTCCACGCTTACTACCGGCAGGCCTCCCCACCCCCCGCGGGGAAGAACTACACGATCCTGGACGTACGCGGTGCGGGCCATTACGCCGGAACGGTGCTGAACATCATCCAGACGCAGATCGGCTGGTTCGGCGAGGGCGACGACATGTTTTACGTCGATGGAGAAAGAGCCCCGCACATCGAGGGCACGGGGTCGGAAGACTACTTCAACGATGCCTGGGGCCTGCGCGTCTCGGACGGTCCCTGGACGGGCATTCCCGTCGCGGAGGGAGAGGGCGTGGGCGCGCGCCTGACGGGCTACCGCTGGCATGTTCCCGATCCCGTGCCGTTCACCAAATCCCTGCGCGTAGAAATCGAACACGCCGGGTGGACCTACAACGCGAACGGCACGGCGCGTTCGGGATTCGAAGAGCGCCCGGATTATTTTTCCAGCGTGGCTTTCTGGTACCAGAAGGGAGTGAGCGAGGATTTGCCGGAGCCGCCTTATGGTTACGCGCGTTTGCCGCTCGGCAATGCGGAACAGGTTGAGGTGGAGAACTCAGTCAAGGACGTGACCACGGAAAAGGGCGAAGTCTTGGTGCAGAAGGAAGTCTTCTGGTCAAAGGACTTGCTCTTTTTCAAAGCGCAGGGCAAGGGTGCGAAGATGAATGTCCCCCTCAACGTCCCTCGGGATGGCCGCTATGAGGTTATCGCGCAGGTCGCCCAATCTCCCGATTACGGCGACTATGTCGTCACTCTGGACGGCAAGCTGACCAACTCCACGACTCTCACCTGGGGACCTTTGGATGTCTTGCCGCCGGAAGCCGAGGTGTTGCACAACTACCAGCCGGAGACCTACGTGGCCGTTGACCGCCGCCTCGGCTGGCATGACCTCACCAAGGGAAGCCACATCATCACCTTCACGTGCGTCGGAAAGGATCCGCTTTCGAGCGGATATAACCTCGGCGTCGACGACGTCGTCCTTTCGGAAGTGAAGAACCCGCAGGCGAAATCGCCCGCCGAAAATCCGCCGGTTGGCGCGGCCAAGCCAGGAGTACCACTCGCTGCTTCCGTCGTGTATCGAGGCCAATCGCTGAGCTATTACCTGGGAATGCTCCGGAAGACTGCGGGCAACGATCGCGCCGTGGTGATTCGGTCCATTGGCGCGTTTGGAGCCGATGCCGCGCCTGCCACCAAGGAATTGGCCGCGTTGCTTTCTGACTCCGACCCCGATGTGCGCGGCGCAGCGGCCTGGGCGCTTTCGCAGATAGGCGCGAAAGCCTCGGCGGCCGCGCCCGAAGTGGCAAAACTCCTCAAAGACCCTGACCCGCAAATTCGCGGGTTCGCGGCCCTGGCTTTGCGCGAAATGGGGAAAGGCGCATCAAGCGCCATCCCCGAACTTTGCGCGGCCCTCCAGGACCCGGCGCCCTCGGTCCGTATGACGGCTGCATCAGCCCTCGGCAGTATGGGCGCGGCGGCAAGCTCGGCGGTGCCGGCGCTGGTCGCAGAACTCGAAGCAACCAACGGGCCGGAGATTTCCGGCGACGACGTTCAGGTAGTGCGGAACATCTGCTATGCTCTCGGTGATATCGGCCCGAGCGCCCGGAGCGCAATCCCGGCCATCCAGAAAATCCAGCATTTGCGCGTCAAGTACATCGCCCAGGAGGCCATCAATAAGATCGAAGGGCACCCGTCGCCCACGTGGCACTGAGCGCTTGGTCTGCTGCGCCCTTGTTATTCAGGCACGTGCACGATGACTCCCGATGATTTCCCCTTCCCGCGATAGACCCTTTCCGTTGCCTTCTGAAAATCCGACGGTTTGGCGTCAGGGATATTTACAAAGGTCTGGGGATTGCGGTCGATCAGGGGGAACCACGTGCTCTGCACCTGAATCATGATGCGGTGGTTGCGGCGGAATGTGTGGTTGATGTCGGGCGCGGTAAAGTTTAACTCCTCGACTTGGCCGGGGACCATCGGCTCCGGCTTCTCGAAGCTGTTGCGAAACTTCGCGCGCATCGGCCATCCCCGCAATAATTGTTGATAACTGGCCAGGACAATCGAGGGCGGCGGAACATCCGTAAGCCGGGCGGGATTGGCGGGTTCCCCCCTCGGTTCCGGCTGGGGAAAATCGGGCGGATAGACGTCAATGATCTTCACCACGAAGTCGGAATCGGTGCCGGTGGTGGAAACAAACAGGCGTGGCGAAACCGGACCTGCAATTGTCACATCCTGCTCCAGCGGGCCGGTCTGGTACACCAGGACGTCCGGGCGCGTGGAGGCGAACCGCTGGTCGCCCACCATGTATTCCTGCGGCACATGAGTAGCGGCGTAGTCGATGAACGGCACGGGGCGGTTCGGGTCGCTCACGTATTCGTCAAAGGCTTCCTGTTGGGTTTCCGGGGCCGTGAACGACAGTCCGCCCTGATCTTGAAAATAGAGCACGCGAGACTTGGCATTGGCAGGAGGCCAACTCGTATACTTGCGCCAAACGTTGGTGCCGGTTTCGAAAACATAAGCCTTGGGCAAATCCTCAGTTCCCTTCCCCTTCAAGAACTTTTCGAAAAAGGGAAATTGAATGTTGTCGCGGAAGTAGAGCGATGTCTTGGCGGCAAAGCTGACGCTGCCCAGATGCTCACCGTCCCATCGCGCCCAGCCGCCGTGCACCCAAGGGCCTTCCACCAAGCCGTTATAAATACCCGGATCGTTTTGCTCGATGGAGCGGAAAACCTTGAAAGGACCGGAAAGGTCCTCTGCGTCGAACCATCCGCCCACTGTCAGGACGGCGCAATGAATATTTTTGAGATGCGGGGCAAGGGTGCGAGCCTTCCAGTAGTCGTCATAAGTGTTGTGCCCCACCTGGTCGCTCCAGAGAAAGCTCTGGTTATGGAAGTAGCGCGCGTTGGCATTGGCAAGGGACCCCAGCTTGAGGAAGAAGTCGTAGGCGCTCGGCGTACCGTAATCAAAGGCCGGAAGGACGGGGGGCGGCGTGGGATTTTCCTGGGGCTTAAAAAAGGTGTAAAACCCAAAGTTGGCCGCGAGCATGAAGGCTCCGCCATGGTAGGCGTCGTCACCCATGAAAAGGTCGGTCATCGGAGCCTGCGGCGAGGCGGCCTTGATGGCGGGGTGCGAGTCAATGATGCTGGCCGAGGTGAAAAAACCGGGATAAGAAATTCCCCAAATGCCAACCTTGCCATTGTTGTTGGGCACATTGTGGAGCAGCCATTCCACGGTGTCGTACATGTCGGAACTGTCGTCCACGTCCTTGTTGCTGCGCTTCTCGTCGATGTGCGGGCGCATTTCCACGAACTTGCCCTCCGACATGTAGCGTCCGCGCACGTCCTGGTTGACGAAAATGTAGCCAGAACGCGCAAACGCTTCCGAGGGCCCCAGTCTTGGGGGGTATTGGTCCTCTCCATAAGGGGCCAGGCTGTAAGGCGTACGATTCACCAGAAAGGGGTAGGCGACGGACATGTCCTTGGGTGCGTAAACGGCCGTGTACAAGTGAACACCGTCCCGCATGGGGATGCGGTACTCGTACTTCGTGTAGTGCTCGCGGACATTGAATTCTTCCGAGGGCTTCGCCTGGGCCCACGCTCGCGGCAGGAGGCCCGTGGATAGAATTAAAAAAAGAAGTCCGGTTCGCGAATACATCTTGGGTCCTTTCCGTTGGAGAGTGTTCTAATGCCCCACGCGATCCAGCATCAGTCGCGCTTGCCAGAATTCCGGGTAGGCGTCGAGGGCGGCATTGAAATTGGCTGCTGCCTGGGAACCCCGATGCTCGTACAGATCCAGTAAGCCGGCAGCGTAAAATTCGGCCGCAGTGTGCCTTTCAGCTGATTTCAGCCCCCTCAAAGGGCCCAAGGCCTTTGCCGATTCTTCGTTCTGTCCCAGCCGCTGCAGGGCCAGACCGTGGTACAGGCTGGCCAGGGGGGAAGTTTCCCAGCCTTCTTCGGCTGCCTGTGTCCACGCATCGTGCGCACCATCAGCCTTGCCCTGCGCCTTCAGGGCTTCGCCCAACCAGAACCAAACCTCTTCATCGTGAGGCTTGTCGGGCTTGCCGGAGCCGAGGTTATGAGGGTACTCGAGCGCCTTGCGGAAGGCCGCCTCCGCCACCGCCGGCTGGTCGTTTTCCATCGCCCGCAGGCCCTTCTGGAAGTTCGCCAGCACGTACATTTCCCGGACGTGCACACCGCCTTCCCAAGGCTTAAAGGTGTGGTCCACCAGCAGTGCCACCGCGCGGTCGTACTGCCCTTCCTGGGTCAGCAGCAGCGACCGGCGCACCAACACCGTATCGCGGCTGCGGACGGACTCGGGCGCCTCCGCGAATAATTTCTCGCGGCGGCCAGCACTGCCCAAGCGGAAATAGATCTCATCCAGATCGGTGTAAAGCCGGTAATCCTCCGGGGCCAGCTTCACCGCCTTCTCATAGAACTCGGCGGCATCCGGCAAGTCGTTCTTCAGCCGCCAGGCGTAAAGGCCGAGGTTACGCATCAGAACCGAATACTCAAATCCCTGCCCAAAAGCCTGTTCCCAGGATCGCGCTCCCTCCTCGTAGCGGCCATGCGCGAACAGAAAATTCCCCAGAAAGAACAGGGCGTGTGCGTCCAAGGGATGGGCGCGTAACTGGTTGTCAATGACCTCCGCGTCAGCCAGTCGATTGGGAAATACTTTAGCGTACGGTGCGGCTTCACCCTGCCTTGAGAACTCGTCGGCTCGATCATCGTTCCCCTTTTCGCGCGCGTTGGCAGCCAGATAGTAATAAACCAAGGGAGAATTCGATTGTGCCGGCAACTGCTTCAGGGCGTAGTGCAGCACCGCATCGGAGCTCTCCACATCGCCAAGGATGCGGTACCACGCGGCGACCTCCAGAAACGTTTCGGAAGAAGCGGGATAAGGATTCGCCCAATCCTCCGGTGGGGGGATCGCCGCTTTCTGCCCCGCCTTATTCTGTGTGGTCTGAAGAATCCAGCGCTCTGCCCGTGCATATGGGAGCAGAGGCATGTGGCTCAGAACCTGCGTGATGGTCTTTTCCGCCTCAGCGGTTTGTCCGGCAAGACGCAACGCCACAGCAAGATCAGTGGCCGCCATCCCATCCGCCGGGTTGTGGCTGAGCGATTTATAAAACAGCGGGATTGCCTGACTGTAATTCTGCAAGGTCAAAGCGATTTCTCCGAGTTGGGCATAAGCGGGAGCCGGATCGCCCTCGAAACGAATATCCGCCCAAAACATGTCCTGCGCCTGCGACCAGCGATGCGCGGCATGGTGGACCACTCCGGCGGCGTAAAGCGTTTCCGGATTGCGGTCGTCGCGGGCCAAGGCAGGAGCAAGAAGACCCTCTGCCGCGAGAAAATTTCCGGCCCGCAGTTCATGCCACGCCATCTTGACCAAGGCCGGGATATAGCCGGGATCCCGCTTTAGAATTGCCAGGTAGGTTGCCAGCGCCGACTGCTCGCTGCCGTCCTTCTCAGCCTCGACGCCGGACAAGAAAAGCTCTTCCACGCTCATCGCGTCGGCTGACTTGTGGGGCGGGGCAGGAACACCGGCAGCGGGCACAAAATCAGGGTTACCATCGATGGGATCCGCGGCCAACCAGCGCAGTAGCACCTGGCCATTCGCTCCGGTTACGGTAATTTCGATTTTGCTCTTGGCCGCTTCCAAATCCGCCACTGGCACGCCGTCTTTCACCGTAGTCATCGGCTCCAGCGCCACCGGGCCATAGTCTTTCAAAATCTGGGTTCCCAGCTTTACAAGCACGTGCACGCCCGGGATCGCCTCGGTGGGAAAAAGGGCAAACTCCACGTGCTGGGGCATCCCCTCCGCAGTCTTGAAAAATCCCGCATTTAGTGTGAGACGAGGCGTGGCTTCGACAAATCCACCCCCTAGGCCATGCAGGGGATACCAGTACTCGGTGAAGGACTCCTCACGGTGCGGCGGCATGAATTCAAAGTTAAGCTGCGTTTCGAAGCGGCCTGCCTGGATTTCATTGTAGGGACCATCGTGATCGGTAAGAAGGCCGGTCCAAATCAATCCATCGTCGGCCACTCCCCATGTCCACGTCTTCTTCCCCAAAACCTCCCGGAAGTCTGCCACGTGCACAACGCCATAATCCGACTTCTCGTAATAGGCCCCGAAAAAATTGCGATGGACCTGGCGTCCGAACAGCGAAGTCGGCTGGCGAATGTTTTTATACCAGCTATAATCCACGCCGTCGTGAATCGGGAATGACCAAATTTCTCCGTGGGAATGCGGGTTGGCTTCCCGCATGGGGTAAATGAATCGCATGTCGTCGGTAGCGGGAATCGCCGTGTTTGCCCAATACCAGTATGGATTGGTCAGGCCGGTGTCGTTGAAAAGCGTCACCTGCTGCTCCAACCGCGCCTGGCCGGGGCGGAGCGTCAACGCCACTTCCCAATGCATCTCGGTGACCAGATCGACATCGCCCACCACCACCGTGGCGCTCCCATCGGAGTTCTTTATCGTAGTAAAGGCCACGGGCGAAACCGTCACCACGGTGTGCCCATTGGGAAAGTTGAACTCCTCGCCGCCGGAAATCCACGCGCCCCGCAGCGAAACCAGTCCGTATTTCACTACATTGTTACGGTAAAAAACTTCCTGCTTATTGATTTTGTCATACAGGGAATAAAGATGGCCGCCCAACTCGGGCAGCACAATGGCCTTCAGAAACTCGTTCTCCAGGTAAACAGCCTTGTAACTCTTGGCCTCGCGACGGTCAGTCAAATCATCAAGCAACGTGTAGGGGTAGATGCGCCGCGCGTCCCCCAGAGGAAACGGCGGGTTCGGGTCTTCCGCACCAAGAAGGTATGTGGGAATCTCGAGGTCGCCCTGCCAAACGCGAGCGTTTTCGGCAAGCGCCGGCAGGCAACTTCCAAGTAAGGCAAAGAGAGTTATCAAAGCCACTTGTGCAGGTCGCATGGGATGACTCCAGAATGAGTGAATATCGGCGTGGAATGCGGGTGGCGCATGACATCGGTGCATACTTTATCTGAAGCGGGCTTGGCAAAGCAATCGGAAGCCTTGCCCATTGCTTGCTAACGACAGTTTGCCAAAAGCCACTGACAAAGTTCCGCGGGGTGTGGTATTGTGCCGCGGATTTCTTGCTGGAGCGGAGCCCTTCGAGGGCAAAACGGCGGTCACTGCCTCATGGATTCCAAACGCATTCGCTGGTGGATTGTCTGGACACTCTTCGGGTCCACGGTCATCAACTACATCAGCCGCCAGACCTTCTCGGTACTGGCGCCGGTCATTACTCAGGAATTGCACCTCAGCCACACCGACCTTTCCCGTGTCTTCTCGGCATTTCAAATCTCCTACGCCGGCATGTGGCTGATTGGTGGCGTCCTGCTCGACATCATTGGCACACGCCTGGGGCTCGCCCTGGCGGTCATCTGGTGGTCTGTCATCAGCATGCTGACCGGCTTCGCCAACTCCGTCTTTTCCTTCGGGGCATTTCGTTTTCTCTTGGGCATCGGCGAGGGGTGCAATTGGCCCGGCGCCAGCAAGACCGTCGCCGAGTGGTTTCCGGCCAAAGAGCGCGGCGTGGCCGTCGCCATCTTCGATAGCGGATCGAGCGTGGGCGGCCTGATTGCGGGGTTCACCGTGCCCTGGATTGCCATTCTTTTCGGGTGGCGGTATGCCTTCGTACTGACCGGGTTGCTGGGATTTCTCTGGCTGGCCGTCTGGCTAACAATTTATCGCCCTCTCGATCGCCATCCGCGGGTAACCGCCGAGGAGCGCGCGCTCATCGAGGCTGGTCACGACACTGCCCGGGTCTCCGCGCAAAAAGGTTGGCGTCGCTGGCGGAGCCTTTTGATGCAGCGCAACGTTTGGGGAATTATCCTCGGCCGTTCCCTGACCGACCCCATCTGGTGGTTCTACATATCTTGGCTGCCCCAGTATCTCAGTGACGCGCGGGGGTTCAGCCTCAAGCAGATCGCGGCCTTCGTGTGGATTCCTTTCGTCGCGGCGGACATTGGAAACTTCACGGGAGGATTTGCTTCGGGCTTCCTGATCAAGCGCGGCATGCCTGTGGTGCGCGCACGGAAATGGGTTTGTGTTGTCAGCTCTTTTCCGATCCTTGCCGGGATCCCTGCCGCCACCACCCACAACCCTTACTGGGCGCTGTTCCTGATCAGTTTTGCAGTGTGGGGTTATGCGAGCTGGTCAACCATGGGCCTCACTTTTCCTTCCGACCTGTTTCCCCAGGACGTCGTCGCTACCGCCACCGGCATGAGCGGGTTCGGCGCGGGCGTGGCGGGAGGTTCTTTCACCCTGCTGGTGGGTTGGCTGGTGGATAGGTTTTCGTACTACCCCGCGTTTTTTCTGGCGGCCACCGTGCCCATGCTCGCCACACTCAGCGTGCTGGCGCTCATTCGCCCCGCGCGGGCGGAGACCATGCAGTAGGCCGGGAGCAGTAGGCAAGAGATGACGCACATTGGAGGGAAGGAATCAGGCAACCTGCGGTGGCCCTTCACGCCGGGCTTGCGGGCACTCGCCAGCCTCGGGTTTTTGCCCATGCCGGCGTTCTCTTGGGTCTGCCAGCGACAATTTGGCGCTCCGTAGATCGGGCAATTTGTCAGGCCTTTTCTGGTTTCCCGGACTTTCAACTAACTATCTTTATTATCAGCATGTTCTCAGCTTTGGCGAGACAAAAACTAATTTTCCGAGGCCATCTTTTCAAGAAGTTCTCAGCTTAGGGCACATTGTCGCTAGAGGGACTTCCAGTCGTAGTGTCACTGGCATATTTTGTCCCTCTTCTTGCCGGCGGGGGACGGGCTTGGCCCTCCCCACCGCCTCTCGGGGGGAACCGTTCTCCACCCGGACGCCTCGAATTGTAGCCTAATCCGTTGGCGTTTGTCAAGAAGAAAATGCACGCCGCCTTTTGCCTTCTGCATCCGGGTTGACTCGCTCCCGCCAGCGCATATAATGCCAAGGCATGACACAGACGCACCACGACAGCCCCAGCCCGCCTTCCCCTTCCCGCTTTCTCGTGACCGGCGCAAAAGGGTTTATTGGCGCCTGGATCGTCAAGGAGTTGGTGGATCGCGGCGACCGGCCGTTTATTTTTGATATTGACACGGAATCGGCGCGCCTCGCCGCGCTCCTGAGGCCCGAGCAATTGGCGTCGGTTCAGTTCCTTCCGGGCGACATCACGCAAATCAAGGATGTGGAAGCCGCCATCGTGGACCACGGCGTTACCCACGTGCTCCATCTGGCGGGAATCCAGGTGCCCTTCTGCGCTGCCGACCCTTTGCGGGGCGCGATGATCAATGTGGTGGGAACGCTCAACGTTTTCGAAGTGGCTCGCCGGAGGCGCGATCTGGTCAAGAGCATCGTCTACGCCAGTTCCGCGGCGGTCTTCGGTCCGGAAGAAACCTACGGCGGCGGAACGATACCGGAAGGCGCCCCCCTTTTGCCCGGGACGCATTACGGCGTTTATAAACAGTGCAACGAAGGGAATGCGCGCGTTTACTATTTAACGGAGGGCCTTTCCAGCGTGGGGATCCGCCCCGGGACCGTTTATGGCGTGGGGCGTGACCGGGGGATGACCTCCGGGCCAACGAAGGCCGTCAAAGCCTCCGTAATCGGCCGGCCCTATACGATTCGCTATACCGGCGGCGCCGACTTGCAATACGTCCGCGACACGGCCCGCATTTTTATCCGCAGCGCGGAAGCGGGCTTGACCGGCGCGAAGCTCTACACCCTGCGCGGCGACGTCATGCAGGTCCGCGATTTCCTGGCCATCCTGGACAAGATCCTCCCGGGGTCGCGAACGCTGGTTAAGGCGGAAGGAAAATCGCTTCCCGTCTCCTACGACTTTGACGACAGTGCTCTTCGGCATGACTTGCCGGGTTTGCGTCAAACGCCGCTGGAAGATGGGATCCGCGAGACCGCCGCAATTTTCGAACGTCTCAAGCAGGCCGGTACCCTCGATACTCAGGATCTGGAAACTTAAGGCGGAAGGAACGCCAATCCCTTGGCCGTGCTGGAAGCCCTGCGCGGGGTTCCAGGAATCGTAGAAACTGCCCAAATTCAGGCGACCTGCGATATGATGAGCTGGTAGGGATTATCGGGGAGTGTCGCGCCGCCAGGAATGCGGCTTCGCAGAGGGCATTCCATCATACTTTCAGCTGAACAGCGTCGCGCGTCAGGTGAACTCCAGCGCGCGAATGACCCTCCCTGCTGTCCGCAATAAGAACTGAGAATCTGCTATCTTCGAAATCGGAGCTGCACTTATGCCCGCACGGGATGTGAACACTGATTTGAAACAGCACCCTCCGCTGTTTTCGGCCGGGAATATGTTGCCGTTCTTTCTGGTGACGGCTCTTTTCCTCTTCTGGGGGATTCCCAGCAACATGAATGACATTCTGATCAAGCAGTTCATGAAGTCGTTTGAGATTACGCGCTTCAAGGCAGGGCTGATCCAGTCGGCTTTTTATATGGGTTACTTCCTTCTCGCTGTGCCGGCCGCCCTGGTGATGCGAAGATTTGGGTATAAAACCGGACTGGTGATCGGACTGTTCCTCTATAGCGCCGGGACTTTTCTCTTCTGGCCGGCCGCGCTGAACCGCGAATACGGATTCTTCCTCTTCGCCCTGTTCGTCATTGCCAGCGGCGCGTCCTTTCTGGAGACCGGGGCGAATTCGTTCATCGCTTTATTGGGGGACCCCCGAACTTCGGAGCGGCGGCTGAACTTCTCCCAGGCCTTCAACCCCGTGGGCGCCGTGACCGGTGTCCTGGTGGGAACCATCTTTATTTTTTCCGGAGTGGAGCTGAGCACACAGCAAGTTACGGCGTACAAGGCTGCAGGCACTTATGATGCCTATCTTCGCGGTGAGACGCTGCGCGTGGTCACTCCTTATCTGGTTCTGGGCACGGTGATCTTTCTCTGGGCGTTGCTGATCCTGCGGACCAAGTTTCCCAAGGTCGCCGAAGAAGCCGAATCCAGCGGCAACCGGTTGCATGGCAAGACCAGTGACCTGATCCATTATCCCCATTTCGTCCAGGGCGTTATCGCCCAGTTTCTCTACGTGGGGGCCCAGGTGGGAACCTGGAGTTATTATATTCAGTACATTCAGGATTACACGCATCGGCCGGAAAAGATCGCCGGCTATTTTCTCACCGGGACGCTCGTGGCATTTGGCGCGGGAAGGTTTACGGCTACCTATCTCATGAAGTTCGTGCCTCCCACACGCCTCATGGGGGTCTACAGTATTATTAATACGGCTCTCGTCGCCCTGGCAGTCTTGTTTCCGGGCTGGCTGGGCGTGGGAGCGGTGTTCCTGACCAGTTTCTTCATGTCGCTCATGTTCCCCACGATTTTTGCTTTGGGTATAAAGGAACTGGGGCCCAACACAAAATTGGGTGGCTCCATCATCATCATGGCCATTATCGGCGGCGCCTGTGCCCCACCAGCCATGGGCCTGATCTTCCAAGCCACCCACAGCATGGCCGTGGCCATGCTGGTGCCTATGCTGTGTTACACATTTATAGCGTATTATGCGTTTTATGGATCGCGGGTGCGCGTCCCGGCGTTGGCTGAGGTGGAAGCTTAGCCGGAAAAAGGGATGAGGCAACTGAAGATTCAAATTTGAGATTTGAGACTGCCGTCGCCCCGGAGAGAATCGAAGTGTTCACTATGGAGCCTCAAGAGCTACAAGACGTCGCCATCATCATCCGGCCGGAAAAAGACAATGTGGCCGTGGTTACAGAGGATTTTATCGAGAAGGATACCCCTCTGAAATACGCGGGCCAGGTCCTGACGGTTTCGGGTCGAGCCCTGCGCGGGCAGAGCTTTGCGATCAAGCCCGTCCGCCGCGGCCAACCGTACATCTCGCTGGGTGATCCCATTGGGCTCGCGTCTCGTCCGGTCAAGCCGGGTGAACCGATTGACAGCAGCAACCTGCTTTCTCGCCTTCCCCGATTGATGCCCCAATACCGGGACAATCCCCGGCGCCCGCCCCTGGATCCCAAACTTTCTGCGCTGACCTGGGATGGCTACGTTCGGCCCGATGGCGAAGTGGGGGTCCGAAACTTGGTCGGCATCGTAACTTCGGGGATGTGCTCCTCCACCGAGGTGCGGGAGATCGCCACGCGCGCCCATCGGGAAATTTATTCGCGAGAGAAGTTTCCCAACGTGGATGGCGTCGTCCCCATCATCCACGAGTCCGGATGTGGCATGCCTGACGGCGAGGCTGTCACCATTCTGAATCAGTTGCTCGCCAATACCCTGCGCCATCCCAACCTGGGAGCAGCCATTTACATTGACCTGGGCTGTGGGAAGACGTGCGTGGAGTGTTCCGCCCCGATATTCCAGAATACCGTCACAGACTACAACCGTCGCGTTGTGAACCTGACCGTCCAGCAATTGGGCGGCAGCGAGAAAACAGTGGAACGGGGGATGGAAGCGGCGGAAAAGCTGCTGCATTACGCCAACCAGTGCCAACGTCAGCCGGTCTCCATTTCCAAGCTCATTGTCGGGACCGAGTGCGGCGGCTCCGATCGCTGGTCGGGTGTTACGGCCAATCCGGCTGTGGGCGTGGCGTCCGACATGTTTGTGAAAGCCGGGGCGGCGGTCTTTCTTCCGGAAATCCCTGAACTGCAAGGCGCCGCCATGCTGGACCTCGCGCAGCGCGCCCGCACGAAAAAGGTGGGGCGCAGACTGACGAATGCGCTCAAACGCTACGAAGCCTACGTTCGGAAATTCGGCGACTACTTCCGCGACAATCCCTCCCCCGGAAATATCAAAGGCGGCCTCTACAATATCTATCTGAAGTCCAGCGGCGTGAAGGCCAAGGGCGGAACCTCCATCGTGGAGGATTTGATTGAATATGGCGAGTGGCTGGGTAACCGCAAGGGCCTCTATGTTCTCTACACCCCCGGTTACGATCACATTTGCACGCCTGCCCTTTTCCTGAGTGGAGCCCAGGTGGCCCTTTTCACCACCGGGCGCGGGACGGGCATCGGTTGTGCGCTCGGCCCGGTGATGAAAATTGGCACGAATCCGCAGCTTGCCCGTTCTTACGCCGATCTTGACATAAACGCCGGAACTATTTTGGAACGCACTGAGACCACCGAAGACGTCGGCCGCCGGATCTTCCAGGAAACGCTGGACGTGGCTTCCGGACGCAAACTCACGCGCACGGAGCAAATCGGTTTTCATCACGAGTTTAAGATCTGGGAATCACTCTGGCCGTCGCTCTAATAAGCGCAGTGGGTGCCGGTCGCAGGGGCCCCCGCGCTATACCTACCCCACCTAACAGTGTTAGATTGAACGAAAGTGCAAGCCAACCTAGTTGAGTCTGGCCCGTCTGGCGGACAAATTGACGCCCCAGACCGCGTTTTTGATGCGGCTTGCTGCGCAAGCCACCGCGGATGTGTATAATGTTTTTATGAAGGGATTATTGATTTACCTCGGATTTCTGATTCTCTGGTTCTTCGTTCTCCCCCGCATTCCGGGAGTTTCCCGTTTCACTTGATCAGGCAATCGCAATTCCCCGGCGGGGAACGACGACCCAAAAAGTTGCGTAATTAAATCCAAGAAACCTCTTAAATAGCCGATGCCTATTTTTGAATATACCTGTCCAGTGTGTGGTCACGTCTTTGAAAAGCTGATTCTTGGCCGAACCCAGGAAGCGCCCGCCTGCCCCAAATGCGGCTCGCTTCGAGCGGAGCAGAAGTTTTCCACCTTTGCAACGGCCAGCGCAAGGCCCCGTGCGAACAGTGCCACTTGTACTCCGTCAGGCGGGACCTGAAGAATCTGAGACGAAGCCGGTGGCTTCCCTCATTGCCAATTTGCGTTTGTCGATTGCCGATTGACTTAATCGAGAATTGACAGTCGGCAACTACCCTCGCCAACAATTGCAAATTCCATTGGTGTCTCAACCCTAACAAAAAATCGATGGGCGCGACGCGCCTTAGACTGCGGCGTCAAGCCGCCGCAGTCCAAGGCGCTCGGCGCATTTGCATGTGAAGTGTCGAACCGCAGTCCCGTGCGGACCTATGGTGATCAACTTTTTTCGGTTTGTATCCCCAACTCGCGTAGCTTTTCTTGCAGACTCTGGCGGTGCAGGCCGATTGACGCTGCGGTTCGTGTGACATTCCCCCCGTGCTCACGGAGCTTGGCCTTGATAAATGCGATTTCAAACTGTCGCCGCGCCTCGCGGTAATCATTGACGGCCAAAAAGCTCACGTCAGTAGAAGCTCCCTCCTGTCCCACCTTGGCCCCCATGGAATCGGTGGGGAAATCCTCAGGCAGCAAGATACCAGTGCGGCTCATCACGATTGCGCTTTCCAGCACATTTTTGAGTTCCCGGACGTTTCCCTTCCACTCCGCTTGGTGCAACAGTTCCATGGCCTCTTTCGAAACCACCGGGGTGGGCCTTCCGTGTTTTTCCCCTAGCATGCGGCAGAACTGCTGGACTAAGAGCGGAAGATCCTCCCCATGTTCTCGCAGCGGAGGCACCCGTAACAGGACCACTCGCAACCGGTAAAAGAGATCTTCACGAAACGTCTGTTTGGCAATTTCGGCCGCCAAGTCTTTATTGGTGGCGCTCACGATGCGCACATCCACTTCCTGTGAAGTCGTGCCACCCAGCCTTTCTACCCTGCGTGTTTCGAGGACACGTAGCAGCTTCGCTTGTGTCGAGAGCGACATATCCCCCACTTCATCGAGAAACAGGACGCCACCGTGCGCCAGCTCGAACTTGCCACGCTTCATCGCCGTGGCGCCGGTAAAAGCCCCTTTTTCGTATCCAAAGAGTTCACTTTCAATCAAATGCTCAGGAAGCGCGGCGCAATTCAATGCTACGAACGGGCCTTTGCCACGGTTGCTGCGCCGGTGGAGTTCCGTGGCGAGCAGGTCCTTCCCCGTCCCGCTCTCGCCCTGAATCAGCACGGTCACTTCCGCCTGCGCGATCCGATCAGCCAAATCGAAAAGCTCACACATGACCTTGCTGGTGCCAATCATGGCGCCGAACTGGCCCTCGGATACCAGCTGGCGCTTCAAGCGCACGTTTTCTTCCGCCAGCGCCAGGTGCTCGAACGCGCGCTCCACCACCAGGCGAAGCTCATCCACTTCAAAAGGCTTGGACAGGTAGTCGTACGCGCCGCTCTTCATCGCCTCCACGGCGATCTTCTCCGAACCATAGGCCGTGTTCATAATCACCGCAGGGCTGCCTGGCTGAGCCTTCAGCTCGCGGAGAAAATCCAAGCCGCTCTCCTCCGGCATTTCGATATCCAGCAGGAGCAGTTGAGGATTTTCCTGAGCCATCATCTGCCGCGCAACGGAAGCACTTTCGGCCTCCACGACTTGATACCGGCCTTCCAGGGCGCGCCGCATGCCATAGCGAGCGGTCCTATCGTCATCGACAATCAGGATGGTGGGCGCGGTTTGCTTTGAGTTGGATTCCGGTGAACGGGTCATGGTTTCCCAATTGAGTACGCAGTTCTCCGTCATCAGGCTTCAGTGAAGGTCTCTAATGACAACTGACTACTGACGGCCGTCACTTCCTGGTCACGCGAAAGCGTACAACAAATCGTGTACCAGGGTGAGCGGAAGTTGTGTTCCCCACCTCCGCGGGGCTTTGGCATTCCACAAACCCGCCAATTTCGTCCAACCGGCGCTTGACAATCGCGAGACCCAAACCGGTCCCCCCCGGTCGCGTCGTGAAGAACGGCTGGAAGATTTTATCCAGCTTATCCTCCGGAATGCCACGTCCCTGATCCTCAACTGATAGCTCGATGTACTCTGGATGCAACTGTGGGCGCGCCAAGCGAATCCGAACGGTGCTCCCCTCTTCGCTCGCCTCCAGGGCGTTCACCAGGAGATTTGAAACGACGTCGCTTGCGGCCTCTTCCCCTGCCTCGATCAGGCAAGTCTCAGCGCCGTCTATCTCCAAGGTTATCTGGCGCTGCTGAGCCTCCATTTGCGAGATGGCAGCAACACTTCTCACCACGGCTCCCAAATCGGCCGACCGGCCCGTATCGCGCGCGGGCTTGGCATAGCGGAGGACTTGCGAAATATTGCGGTTCAAGCGGTCGATTTCATCCGCCAGCATCCGGCAATCGCGCCGCGAACTCTCGGGAAGCGCCTTGTCCTCTTCCATAAGCTGGACGATGGTTTTCATACCGCTAAGCGGGTTCTTGACATTGTGTGCGATGCGCGCAGCCATCTCACCGAGAAAAGCCATCCTCTCCTTCGCAGCCAACTCTCGCTCCAAATTGATCTTGTCAGCGATAAGCCGGCAAAGTTCCAGGGCCGCCGCCAGGCGGTCGGCAAGAATCTCCAGCGCTGCGATTTGTTCACCGGAAACTCCACCGGTGGCCGGCACGGCTTCCAGATAAGCTATGGCTTTTCCGCCGCCAGGAATGGGCACTCGTTGAGTCTTGCTGCGGACTCTCTCCCCGGCAGCGTCCTCGTGGAGCGGGCCGCGCAGCAAACGTACCCGCTCCAAACCCAGCGCGTGGGGTACCCGCTCCTCCACGAGAGCTTGGAGTGAATCCACGTCTCCGGTCCGTCTGGCTTGCTCATCAATTTCCACGGCAAGCTTTTGAACCGTTTCGAATTCCGAAACGAATTGTTGATGCAGGGCCTGGCTGATCAGCCGCTTAAGGGGTTCCACCAGCACGACGAGAATGAATATCAGGACGGCATCCGTAACCACAGCCGGCAGGATATCGTGGACCTCCAGCCATCCACCCAGTCGGCGCATGAAGTTCAGGTAGATCAAAGATCCAAAAACGGCTGCGACGGAGTAGACGACATTCCGTTGCACGCGGAGGTCCGGGAAGTTGTGACGAAGAATCGAATACCCCATCAAGCCGCTGGGGACAATCCCCGCCAACATCAAGCCGGTGGGAAAGTACCCTCCCAACCCGCCCACCGGTGGCAAGGCGTGGGGCAAGTAGGCAATCGCCCAGCCCAAAGCCAGAACCCCCTGGAGCCCCGCAAGATATTCATGAAATCTCGCGAACATCGGCTCAGCAGCGCGACGGTGCACACTCAGGTATCCGTTGACGCCCGCGGCAAAGAGTAACGCGGCTACAGCCCAAAGAACCAGCAGGCGCACGGGGGAACCGAGAGCCACCAGCGGCTCCACTCCGAGGTGACTCAGCAATCTGCCCACAATCCAAGGACAGAGCATGACGGGAAGATAAAAGCCGCCTACCAGCAGGCGTTGCCAAAGGGGAATCGGGGCGATTCCCGCGCAATATTCTGCCTGCACGTGAACCAGGAGGGGTACCGCGGCGATGAACCCCAAAACCGAGACGGTGCGGGAGAATCCCGATAGAAAAGCCGGACCGGCTCCGTAAATCAGGCTGATGTTGAGGGACAGCAGGTTGCCCGAGTACCACATGAACAATGCGGCCATCAATGCGAACAGCAGCAATTCCAGCCGGCGTAAACGCCGGTTCCCCAGAATCAAAACCATCAAGAAGAGATGGATCAGCGTCCCGAAGGTATAAACGACGAGCTTCGTGGCAACTAGAGGTGTAAGTCCGTAAGCGACATCCACGCGGAACTCTCAGGCGAAGGAGTGGTCGCCTCACACAGGCATTAAGGTGATACGCGGGCATCATTGTAAGTCATCCCATTCATGCAAGTAAACGTTTCTACCCATTTGCAGTAATCGGACTCTTGTGAGATGATGTCTTTGATTCGTTCTCGCGTGTGGACCGTCCCGACTATCCAAAATGGAGAGTAACCCAACAGAACAGTTCATGCCTCGTCCCAGTAATCCTGCTCTTCCTCGAGTGCTGGTGGCGACGACCGCCATGCTCACCTTCATTACCTTTTGGCGAGCGGCGGCGATTGTATTAAATGATCTTGCCTCGTCGGCTTACTACGCGGGCGGAATCGCGGAGCAGGCAGTGGGCAAATCCGCCCCGTGGTTCATTCTCGGCGTCATGTTGTTTTCCTACGCCGTACGCGCGATTTATGTCGAAAGCTGCAGCATGTTCGTGCGAGGCGGTGTCTACCGGGTCGTGAAAGAAGCCATGGGCGGGACGCTCGCCAAGTTTTCTGTCTCCGCCCTGATGTTTGATTATGTCTTAACAGGTCCTATCAGCGGTGTTTCCGCCGGCCAATACCTGGTGGGTTTTTTGAACGAAGCTCTGAGTTACCTCCACCTCGGCATCGTTTTACCGGTAAACGGGACAGCCGCCGCCTTTGCAATCCTGGTGACGGTTTATTTCTGGTGGGAAAACATCAAGGGAATCCCGGAATCAAGTGAGAAGGCGCTGCGCATTATGCAGCTCACCACCGTCATGGTGGCGCTTTTGATCGGATGGTGCGGTTACACACTCTGGGTGCGGGGAGCACACCTTCCACCCCTACCAACGCTGGGGCATCTGCATTTTGATCCCGACGCGCTCGGATGGCTGAGTCGAAGCAGGCTTCCCCACACAATCGGCCTCCTGGGAATTTTCATCGGTCTCGGCCACTCCATCCTGGCCATGAGCGGAGAGGAATCTCTCGCCCAGGTCTATCGCGAAATCCAACACCCCAAGCTGCCCAACCTGAAGAAGACCGGCTTGGTCATCTTCATCTACAGTATGGTCTTCACCTCCCTCGTTTCGTTCTTTGCCGTGATGATCATTCCGGACGCGGTTCGCAAGAATTTCTTTGAGAACCTCATCGGCGGCCTGGCTATGAATATGGCCGGCCCCTTGATGCTCCGCCTGGTGTTCCATGGGTTTGTGGTTTTGGTAGGAACCCTGATCCTCGCCGGCGCGGTGAACACGGCCATCGTCGGTTCGAACGGTGTTCTTAATCGCGTTTCCGAGGACGGCGTTCTTTCTGACTGGTTCCGGCGTCCGCACCCGCGATTTGGAACATCGTATCGCATCATCGATATGGTGGTCGGCCTCCAGATCCTGACGATTCTCCTCAGCCGCGGCAACGTCCTTCTTCTGGGCGAGGCTTACGCCTTCGGCGTCATTTGGAGTTTCGTCATGAAGGGCCTGGCGGTCCTGGTGTTGCGGTTCAAGGAACCCGGCGCGCGTGAGTACCGGGTTCCCCTGAATCTGCGTATCGCGGGTCGGGAAATTCCGATTGGACTCGGCCTCATTACCCTGGTGCTTCTTGGTGTTGCGTTGGTAAATCTACTTACGAAGCAAGTCGCCACGGTTTCTGGAGTTGCCTTCACCATTGTCCTCTTCTCCGTTTTTACGATTTCCGAAAAAATCACCCATTCGCGCCAGGGCGCTCATCAGGAGCTTGACCAATTTCATCTCGTCCCGGGGGAGGAGCTCACGCCCAAGGCAGTGGGAGTTCGGCCCAAAAATGTTCTGGTCCTGGTACGCGACTACAACTCCCTTTACCACCTTGCCGCCGTCCTTCGAAGGGTGAATACCGCCCGGCAGGACGTGGTGGTCTTGCACATCCGCCTTCTGCAACGCGCTGCTTCCGGCGAGAGCGCCTTGGTGGCGGAGCAGCTTTTCAGCACCACGGAACAATACCTCTTTACTCGGGCGCTCGCTCTCGCCGAACACGAGGGCAAGAGCATCCACATGTCAGTCGCCGCTGCCAACGAGATTTGGGAAGGCATCTTGCGCTCTGCCTACTCGCTCCAGTCCTCCACCATCGTTCTGGCGCCCTCCGCCAAAATGCCGGTGGCCGAGGAAGCGCGTTACGCCGGGCTCGCCTGGGAAAAACTCCCTGAACCCAAACCCCATCTCTCGCTTGAGATTCATACCCCGGATGGACTGGAAGATATCTTCTACCTCGGACCGCATGCACCTCACCTGACACCCAAGGAGATCGATTTGCTTCACAGCCTCTGGCTGCGCTTCAGTAACGAGCTTGCCCCGGAGGAGGTACACCATCACGACATCGTCCATTTCGCCCTAAACGAGTTAAGCGACGAAATCAGGCAAGGGAACGAAAATGAGGTTGCCGGGCGATTGAAGGATCACCTCGCGGAAATAAAGTCACGGCGCATTACAATCCACTGAAACGGATTCTGGCGCGGAGAGCACTCCCTCCGGTACTATCCTGGACGCAATAACAACACAACTATTCGCTTCCATGCCGCACAATGACCACCGCATTGAATCCGTCCATCGGGTGTTGATCGGGGCGGGTGTGGAAATACCCTCGCGAATCGAAAAAGGGAACCAATTGGGGATGTCTTAAGGCAAGTTCGTGCGCAGTGAGGATTCGAAATGCGGGCTGTTCACTTAGCACCTTCTCTACCACCGCTTCGTTTTCCTCAGGTTCAAGCGAGCAGGTGGAATAAACCAAGTGGCCGCCGTTCGCCAGGGCGGAGAGGGCATTTCGCAGCATCGCGGCCTGTAACTCCGCCAAGCGGGTTACGTCCTCGAGACCGAGGCGCCATTTGATCTCCGGATTACGCGCCAGAGTCCCTGTGCCCGAACAGGGTGCGTCCAGCAAGATCCGCTCGAATTTAGCCGCGAAAGGAACCCCGCGCGCGGCATCCAGTCGAACCATCGATAGGCGAACCTCTGGCGGAGTCCACTTCGGCAGGAGTTTGGCCAGGGTGCGCATGCGCGCGGCGCTGCGGTCGCAAGCCACCAGCGTACCGGTTCGCAGCATTTGCGCAAGTTGTCCCGCCTTCATTCCCGGGGCTGCACAGAGGTCCAGAACAAGCTGCCCGGGTTTGGGCGCCACCAGTTCTGCCACCAGTTGCGAGGCCTCATCCTGAATTACCACTCGCCCTTGCCGGTACGCTCGAGTGTTTTGAATATGCCCGGATTCCACCCTCAATCCCTGTGCCTGAGCGTAAAGGCAGGGCGCTGTGGCGACGCCCTCTGACTCCAACTCCCGGCAGACGTCCTGCAAGTTTTCATCCGCATCAACCACACGCAGCGTGGTGCGCGGGGTCTCCAGGCTGGCATAGGCCAGTCGTATCGCCCCCCCTGCGCCGGGTTCGCGGCCGTTCGAGGTAGGCCCCTCCCACCGCTTCATCAACCATCCGGGAAAGGCACGCCCCACACTCTCCCGCTCTTCGGCAGAAAGGTGTTCAAAGTCGCGCGCCAGCGCGCGATCCTTGGGAGGATCACATTTTCGTAGCACCGCGTTAACCAATCCCCCCGCGGAACGCTTGCGGGCGGCCTTAGTCAGCTCGACGGCATCATCCACCACCGCGCGTTTCGGAACCCTTTCCAGATATCGAATTTGGTAGGCGCCCATGCGGAGAATTGTCAGCACTTCGGAATCGAATCGTTTCACTCTTTTCCCCGAAAGCTGTTTGATTTGGTAGTCCAGTTCGCCCCGCCAACGCAATATGCCCATCACGAGTTCGTTGGCGAGGCGCCGGTCAGCCTCATTCAAGGCGGAAACCTCCGGGCCTTGCAGCAGATCCACGGCAAAGCCGCGGCTGGATTCCAAGCGGTGCAGAATATGGTAGGCAACTTTTCGAGCGGGGGAAATGGACATGGTCGATCGGGAGGAATACAATGAAGGGTATACTATAAAGGGTAATGAATAAGTTAAGGCTGGCCGGAAATAACTCCTTACCTCACAGGCCTACATGTCAAACTTTACCCCTCACACCTCACCCTTTATCCCTCATCTGACTTTTTCTCCGGACGCGATTTTCACTCCATTCAGAAAATCCCGGAGGGGAAGGCGCTTGCGGCCCTCCATCTGAATTTCCTTCGGTTCCAGCAGGGTTCCCTCGCCGCAAACCACTCGGAGTCTGCCGCGGTCTGCGATCAATGTCCCGGGATCAAGAGGCGTAGTCTCGCCCCCGGCGGGGCGAAATGCAGCCCAGAGGTGCAGGTTTTTGTCACGAAACCTCGTGTAAGCCCCCGGCCACGGCCGCAGGCCGCGAATCCGATTCCAAATTTCCAGCGCCGGAAGGTTCCAATCGATTCGTCCCTCTTCCTTTTTCAAAATGGGCGCCAGCGTCGCCTGCGCGTGATCCTGGGGTTGGGCCTCCAGGTCACCTCTTTCCAGCCTCCGCAAAGTTTCGATCATTAAATCCGCGCCGACCCGACTAAGCCGCTCCCCCAACGTTTCCGTGGTATCAGCGTCCTGAATTTCCACTTCCCTCTTCAGCAAAGTGTCGCCGGTATCCAACCCTTCATCGATTCGCATGGTGGTGACGCCGGTCATCGCCTCACCTCGAATCAGCGACCACTGAATGGGGGCCGCCCCACGATACTTGGGCAGAAGCGAGGCGTGTAGATTAATGCACCCAAAACGCGGAAGGTCGATCAGCCATTTCGGAAGAATGTGCCCGTAAGCCACCACCACCACCGCGTCCGCCCGATAGCGAGAAAGGAATTCCACTGTCGCAGGTTCTTTCAATTTTGCGGGCTGGTAAACCTTTAGGCCCGCCCGCAGAGCGGCTTGCTTCACGGGTGGAGCTTTCAGCTCGTAACCCCGCCCACTGGGTTCATCTGGATTGGTTACCACAAGGTCGATGGCAAATTTCTCCGCGATGAGTCTTTCCAGGGTGGGAACAGCAAAATCGGGTGTGCCGCAAAAAAGGAGGTTCATGAATGAAAGGAATAAGCAAAGGGTGGACAGCGGGCCGAAAACAACCTTCCCGTCCCAGCCCTTGGTTTAGATTGAACATCCACGAGCCACTGTCAACTGTCCACTATTCACTGCTTTTCTACCATTCCCCCGCTTTCATCATTTTGCGCACCTTGCGCTTAATGGACTCCCGCTTCAGGCGGCCAACGTATTGGATGA
>Ga0335085_10002787_pt1 | contig 31810 bp, 31 predicted proteins | sample Lox_Sample_45_FD_206712 | JGI IMG/M metagenome (GOLD analysis project Ga0335085, IMG submission 206712) | Soil microbial communities from Loxahatchee National Wildlife Refuge, Florida, United States - Lox_Sample_4.5 | ecosystem: Environmental > Terrestrial > Soil > Wetlands | place: USA... | reverse complement strand
CCGTGTCGCCCCCCGCCCCGAGCTGCCGCTGCGCGTCCTCGAGCTCGAGCAGACGCCGCTCGAGATCCTTGGAATGCTTGATCCGGCCCGGGCGGCCGCCGCCCCCCGCGAGCGCGCGGGCCACGGAGCCCGCCAGCATGAACACCACGACGATCAACACCCACTGCGGCAGCCCGAACATGCCCGCCTCCCATCGGCTCTGGCCCTCGAAATCTACCTGAAGCTTCCGTCCCCCCGCTCCACCCGCGCCCCCGACCCGCTCGCGAGCTCGGTGATCGCGGGCGCCCGGCCGAACGCCCGAGTGAACGCGCGCCCCACGGCCGCGCCGATCCGCTCACGGTCCGCGGGACGCACCAGGACGAGCGCCGCCCCACCCCACCCCGCGCCGGTCATCCGCGCCCCCATCGCCCCGGCGCGCCGGGCCGCCTGCACCACGAGATCGAGCTCCGGCGCGCTGCACTCGTAGAGCCGCCGACACGACTCGTGGGACTGGTACATCAGACGGCCGAACAAGCCGAGCCGCCCGCGCGTGAGCAGGCGCGCCGCCGCGCGGGTCCGCACCGTCTCGCCCACGACGTGCTGAGCCCGGGCCCGGAGCGGAGCGGGCAGGAGCCGGGCCAGCCGCGGAATCTCCTCCGGCGGCCAGGCCGCGAGCCACCTCAGGCCCGGGTGCGCATCGCGGAGCCGCGCCACCGCCGCCTCGCACTCCGCGCGCCGGGTGTTGAACGCGGAGTGCGCGAGATCGTGCCGGACCCCCGTGTCCACCAGCAGGAGCGTCCCCCGAAAGGGGATCTGCCTGGTCGCCCCGCTCGCGCACTCGAGCAGCAGCGCGTGGCCCTTCCGACCGAGTGCCGCGATGGTCTGATCCATCGTGCCGCACCGCACCCCGACGTGATCGTGCTCGGCCTCGTAGCCCACCCGGGCCGCCTCGCGCGGCGTCAGCGGGCCCTGGCCGAGCGCGGCCAGGGCGCGCGCCGCCGCCACGGTGAGCGCCGCGGAGCTCGCGAGTCCCGCCCCGACCGGCACGTCGCTCGCGATGGCCACCCGCGCGCCCCGGGACCACGCGATGCCCCTCGCCTCCAGCGACCGGGCGACCCCGACTATGAAGGCGCTGGTGCCCTCCCCGGGTTCCCGCCGGTACTCGACGCGGCACCGGGTCCGGTCGCGGGTCGAGATCACGTCGAGGCATCCCGGGTCTCCCGGACCGACCATCACCGTGGTCCGCGCGCCGATCGCCATCGGGAGCACCGGGCCCCCGTTGTAGTCGGTGTGCTCGCCGATCAGGTTCACGCGGCCGGGGGCGGACCCGCCGCTCTCCGGCGGGGCGCCGAAGGCTTCACGGAAGAGAGCGATCGCTTCTGCTTTCATAAGTTTGACAAGGGTTATCGCCAATCCTAGTTTCTTCCAGCCGGTTTCACCATCTCCCCCAAGTCTTCCGGAGACACAACGTATGCGAGGGACTGCGTTGGTGCTCGCCGCGGGACTCCTTCCCGTCGCGCTCGGCGCCCAGGGATTCGGAGTCTACGAGCTGTCCACCTGTACGATGGCCCGGGGGGGCGCGGTGGCCGCGAACCCCTGCGGAGATGGATCGGCCGTCTTCTTCAATCCCGCCGGGCTGACGGCCCTCTCCGGGACCCACGTGAGCGTCGGCCTGACGACGATCACGCCTTCGGGCGGCTTCACCGACGACGTGTTCCAGCAGCATACCGACATGTCCAGCCAGACCTTCCTGGTGCCCAACATCTTCATCACCCACCGGATGAACGACAAGCTGGCGCTGGGCATCGGCCTCTACGCTCCCTACGGGCTCGGCACCAAATGGCCCACGTCGTTCTTGGGGGCCTTCGCGGGCTACGACACCGAGGTCAAGACCTACTACATCCAGCCCACCGTCGCGTACCAGGTGACGCCCCGGCTGAGCGTCGGCCTCGGAGTCGCCTACATCCACGCCTCGGTGGCACTGCACCAGCTCGAGGACCTGTCGCAGTTCGGCGGCGCCCCCCTTCCCGCCGGCGTGACCCTCGGCCAGCTCGGCATTCCGGCCAACACCGCCTTCGCCAACGCCGACCTGTCGGCGTCCGGGAGCGGCATCGCCTTCAACGGCGGCGTCACCTTCAAGGTGAACGACCAGCTGACGCTGGGCGGCCACTTCCTCACCCGGAAGACGATCAATTTCAGCGGCACCGCGGCCTTCCAGCAGATCAACACCGGCCTCGTCCTGCCCGCCGGCAACCCGATCACCGGCACGCCCCTGCCGCTCGACCAGTTCCTCGCGGCGCAGTTCGCGGCGGGCGCCCTCACCGGCGGCTCCGCCACGACCGACATCACGCTGCCGGACCAGGGCACGATCGGGCTCGACTACAAGTTCTCCGGGAAGTGGCACGTGTCGGCGGACTACCAGAAGGTCGTCTGGGGCTGGTTCCACACCCTCCAGGTGAACTTCGCGAACGCCGCCACGCCGCCGCTTATCGCCCAGGAAGACTACAAGGACTCGGACGGCTTCCGGTTCGGCACCGAGTACGCGTACTCCCCGATGGTCACCCTCCGGGCCGGCTACGTGTACAACTCCGCCGCGGCGCCGGACCAGACCGTCACGCCCCGCCTCCCCGAGGGCCCACGGAATTCCTTCATCGTGGGCGTCGGACTGAAGCTCACCGGCGCCCTGTCCGGGGACGCGACCTACATGTACTTGAATCAAAACGATCGCCGCGGTCGGATTTCGGAGGCCAGCACGGTGAACAGCGGCCTGTACACGTTCCACGCGTCGCTGTTCGGCGCCGGCCTGTCCTACTCCTTCTGAGCGAGAGAGCCATATGACTCGGACCTCCAAGCGGTTGCTGGCGGCGCTCGGGATCCTCCTCGGCGCGGCGGCCTGCAACAACGAACAGCTGTTCCACAACCCGACCGAAGACCCGGTGAACGCACTGTTCGCCCGGTACGTGGCCTTCGGCAACTCCATCACCGCGGGCTTCCAGTCGGCCGGCATCAACGACAGCACCCAGATCCAGTCCTACGCCCCCCGGCTGGCGATCCAGATGCACACGCCCTTCTATCAGCCGCTGATGGCGCGCCCGGGCTGCCCGCCGCCGTACACCAACGTGTTCACCCAGGCGCGCGTGGGCGGCGCCGGCTCGAGCTCGACCACCTGCGCCCTTCGGCTCCTCCAGCAGCCCACCCCGCCCTACGTCAACGACGTGGCGGTCCCGGGCGCGAGCGCCCTGAGCCCGACCGACAACCTGTCGCCGGGATCGAGCGCCAATACGCTGACCAGCTTCATGCTCGGCGGGCTGACGCAGATCGGGATGGCCCGCCGCGTGATGCCGACCTTCGTCACGGTCTGGATCGGGAACAACGACGTCCTGGGCGCGCTGACCGACATAGCGCACCCCGGCGACACGACCGAGGTCACCGACACCGCCACCTTCCAGGCGGAGTACACGGCCCTGCTCGATTCGCTCGACGCCATCGGATCGGTCAAGGGCGGCGTCCTGATCGGCGTGGCCGACGTCACGCAGATCCCCTACACGTCGCTCGGCGAGGTGTACCTCCAGGTGAAGGCCACGCAGCTCGCGGCTCTGCCGAGCTTCAACGTGTCCCCGGACTGCGCGCCGTCGGCGCTGGGCGGCGTGGGTGATTCGAGCCTCGTGCCCTTCTGGTACGGGCTCGGCCTCATCCAGGCGGCCGAAGCGAATCTGGCCGGCAGCTACACCCTGGATTGCGTGGCCGACGACAGCGTGGTCACCAAACCCGAGCTGATCAAGCTCCACAACTCGGTGATCGCGTTCAACGCGTTCATCAGCGCGCAGGCCACGGCGCGCGGCTATGCGTACTTCGACCCCAACGTCGCCCTGGCCCAGCTGAAGGCGGACACCACCCAGGTCGCCTACTTCCCGCACGCCCCCCCCGATCCGCGCGCCACCTCGGCGCCCTTCGGCACGGCGTTCACCTTCGACGGCGTCCACCCCTCCAGCGCCACCCACAAGCTCGTGGCCAACGCGCTGATCCAGGTGATCAACGCCAAGTACGGCACCGCGCTCGCCGCCATCCCCTGAGCGAACGCGCCGCCTTCCCTGGGGTAACCGGAACGGCACCCGACCGACGTCGGGTGCCGTTCTGCTGATGACCAGAGCCTCGACCCTCGCCCTCGCCCTGCTCCTGCCCGCCGTCCTGGCCGGGCAGGCCGTGGAGCGCGCGGATACGCCCAAGAAGGGCAAGCTCCGCCTGACCTTCGACCCGACCGTCGAAACCTGGGAAGCGGCCTTCACCCCCGAAGGCCGCCAGGCGCTGGGCGCCTTCTTGAGCGGGGACTCCCTGGGGTCCACGGCGGTCCCCGCGCTGGGTCCGATGCAGACCGCCGTGCAGACGGCGAGCGGCCTGTCGAACTTCACGGCGAGCCTGGGCCGGACCCTCCTCGCCCTCCGCTCCGAGCGGCGGGTCACGCCGATCACGGCCGAGGTCGGCCTCACCGACCGGCTGTCGGTGAGCCTGATGGTGCCGATCGTGCGCGTCGACGTACGGGAGACCCTCAACGTCGACTCGGCCGGCGGCAACCTGGGCCTCAATCCGCTGTACTTCGGCGGCGCGGCGTCGTATGCCGCGTTCTTCAGCCACTTCGACGCCGCGCTGGCGTCGCTCGATGCCCAGATCCAGGGCGGCACCTGCGCGCCCCGGTGCGCCGAAGCCCAGGCGCTGTCCACCGAGGGCCACGCGGTGCGGAACGCGCTGAACCAGGCGGTCTACGGCACGGGACCGTCGAGCCAATCGCCCTTCTTGCCCCTCGCCGCTTCCAAAGCCGGCCAGGGCATCGACACCACGGTCATCACGCTCCAGCGCCAGCTCGCCGATTCGTTCGGGGTGTCCGGATTCCCCGACACGCTCGCGCTGCCGGTCTTCGCGGCGTCCCCGGACGACATCCAGCAGCTCCTCACCGACCCGACGTTCGGCTTCGACTACGCGCCCGTCGAGCGCACCCCCAAGTTCTACCGCTACTGGCCCGGGGACGCCGAAGTGGCCGCGAAATACCGGGTGCTGGTGGGCCACGATTACGCGGGGGCGGTCAAGTTCGTGGTCCGCCTGCCGACCGGCCATCAGGCGTCTCCCAACGACCCCTTCGCGCTCTCGACCGGCGACCATCAGACCGATCTCGAGGTGGGGTACATCCAGGAGTGGACGCTGTGGAACCGGCTTTGGCTGAACTTCAACGGCCGGATCGGCCTGCAGCTCGCCGGACAGGCGGACCGGCGGGTGGCGCCGCCGGGGGCGTTCTGGATTCCCGCCGCCGCCGCCGCGCGCCTCGACTGGAAGCCCGGGAACTACGTGGCGCTCGATTTCGCGCCGATGTACCGGTTCGCCCGGCAGCTCGCGGCCGGCGTCACCGTCACGTATTACCGGCAGGGCCTGGATCACTACACCTACGCCACCTCCCAGGACTCCGTGGCCCTCGCGTCACGCCTCGGCGCGCCGGTGAGCGCGGGCGTGCTGGACGCGGGGACCAATCGCCGGGACTGGCAGCTGGGGCTGGCGCTGACCTACACGGGGCCGGTCTGGGAGACCGGGTTCTCGGTCCAGCAGACGGTCAGCGGGTGGGGCGCGGGGACTTCGGTGCCGGCGGCGACGACCTTCCGTCTGGTGTTCCGGACCTTTCACTCGTTGTTCTGAGCAGAATCCGGGCGTGGCGGAGCGCGGCCTCGAGATCGGGGTCGCCCAGCATCCGCGCCACCTCCCGCACGCGGTCCTCCCCCTCCACCACGCCCACGTCGCTGGTCGCCACCCCCCCACGCGCGCCCTTGGTGATCGCCACGTGGTGACCGGCCCGGGCGGCGATCTGCGGCAGGTGCGTGATCACCAGCACCTGATGCCCTCCGGCCGCCACGCGCGCCAGCGCGTCACCCACCCGCCCGCCCACCTCGCCGCCGATGCCCTGGTCCACCTCGTCGAACACGAGGGTCGGCACGCGGTCGTGGGCGGCCAGCACCACCTTGAGCGCCAGCATCAGCCGTGATTGCTCGCCGCCCGACGCCACCCGCGCGAGCGGGCGCGCGCCCATGCCCGGGGAGAGCTCCACCTCGAACGACACCTGCTCCGAGCCACGGGAGTCGGGAGTCGCGAGGGGCCGGAGCCCGGGATCGAACGTGCCTCCACCGAGCCCCAGCGACGGCAGCAATTCGTTCACGGCCTTCCCGAGGCGCGCCGCGGCCGCGGACCGCTTGGCGGACAGCGCCTCGCACGCGCGCTGGAAATCCCGCGACGCCCGCTCCTTCTCCTCCGCCAGCGAGCGAAGGTCCAGCTCGGCGGTGTCCAGGAGATCGAGCTCCCGGGCCGACCCGTCGCGGGTGGCGAGCACGTCGGGGATTTCGGGACCGTACTTGCGCGTGAGGCGGTCCAGCACGTCCCGCCGGCGGTCGATGCCCGCGAGCCGGTCGGGGTCGGCGTCGATCCCCGCGGCGTAGGCCGAGGCCGCCGCCCCGAGTTCCTGGAGATTCGCGAACGCCGTGTCCAGGAGCTCGCGCCACCGGCCCGTCGCCGGGTCGATCCGCTCGAGCGCGGCGAGCGCCTTGGCGCCGCGGGCCAGCGCCGCCTGGTCGCAGGCGGCCTCCAGGTCGCGCGCCAGCCGGCCCAGCTCTTCCGCGTGAGCCAGCCGGCGCGCCTCATCTTCGAGCGCCTGGTCTTCGCCCACCTTGGGCGCGGCCTGCGCGATCTCGTCCACCACGTGGCGCAGGTAGTCGGCCTTGCGCCGGACCTCGTCCTGGCGGCCGCGCAGGTCCGATTCCTTCGCCACCGCTCCCTGCCGGCGGGCGTACGTGTCCCGCACGGCGGCGCGCTCCACGTCCGCGCCCGCGAAGGCGTCGAGCAGTGCGGCCTGCGCTTCGCCGTTCACCAGCGACTGGGTTTCGTGCTGTCCGTGGAGGTCCACGACGGCGGCGCCGATCTGCGCCAGCACCCCCACCGTGGTGGGAGACCCGTTGACCCAGGCGCGGGACCGCCCCTCGGGATAGACCTCGCGCCGGATCACGAGGGTGTCGTCGCCGAGGTCGAGGCCCAAGGCGTGCGCGACGGCGCGGACCCCCGACCCGGGCTCGAGCTCGAAGGCGCCTTCGACCACCGTCTTCTCCGCGCCGGGCCGGACCACGTCGCCGGAGGCGCGCTCGCCCAGGAGCAACGCCAGCGCGTCCACCAGCATCGACTTCCCGGCCCCGGTCTCGCCGCTCAGCACGTTGAATCCGGGGCCGAGCGTCAGGGTCACGTCCGCGATGACCGCGAGGTCCCGGACCCGCAGCTCGGCGAGCATCAGCGGCGCTCGCGGTCCGAGAGGTCTCCCCACTGCAGCTTCTTCCGCATCCGGGCGAAGAATCCCTCGGGCCCGAGGCGCGCGAGGAGCACGGGATGCTCGGCGCGCTTGACGAGGAGGCGCTCCCCGGGGTGGATCGTGGTCCCCACCTGACCGTCGTACGACACCAGCACGTCGTCGGTCCAGGGCGGAATCGGCTCCACCGTCACCGCGGAGTTGGACGGCAGGACCAGCGGGCGCACCGCGAGCGTGTGCGGGCAGATGGCCGTCACCACGATGGCATCCACGCCCGGCACGACGATGGGCCCGCCCGCCGACATCGAGTACGCGGTGGAGCCCGTCGGGGTCGAGATGATGATCCCGTCCGCGGAGTACTGGCCCACCTCATCGCCGTCCACCGAGACGCGCAGGCGGACCACGCGTGCCACGCCGCCCTTGTGGACGGCGACGTCGTTCAGCACGAGCGGCTCGACACGGGGGGCACCCTGCTTCGGCTCGATGCGGGACGTCAGCGCCAGGCGCGGCTCGGTGGCGTACGCTCCCCGGACCATGGCGTCGAGGGCCCAGTCGAGCGACTGGATGGAAGCGGTGGTGAGGAAGCCGACGCGGCCCAGGTTGACGCCGAGGATCGGCGTGCGCACGTCCTTGAGAAGCCGGGCTCCGCGGAGGAGGGTGCCGTCACCGCCCAGCGTGAGGAGACAGTCGAGCTGGGCCGGATCGGCGAGGGGCCGCGGCGGCGGCGCGGGCCAGACCTTCAGAAGGTCGGCTTCCGCGAAAAACGTCACCCCGAGCTTGGGCGCGGCGTGGGCCAGCTGAGCCAGCACGCTGCCGAGGTCGCGGTAGTTGGCGTTGCCGACGACCCCGACGTTCATTTGGGAGTGAGCGATTCCTCGGCCGCGAGGGCCCGGAAGCGCGCGGCGATGCCGCCCGCGGTCAGCCCCACCTCGGCGAGCTGCTGCGCACGGGGAGCGTGCTCGTAGGTCCGGTCGGGCACGCCCAGGGGCACCACCCGGACGCCGGGAGCGGTGGTCTCCACGACTCCCGCCAGATAGGCACCGAAGCCGTTGACCACCGTGCCGTCCTCGACGGTGAGCAGGAGCTGGTGGTCGCGCACCAGGGCGTCCAGCGTGACGCGGTCCAGCGGCTTGAGGAAGCGGCAGTTCACCACGCTCAAGTCCCACCCGTCCACGGCCAGCTGCTCGGCGGCGGCGAGCGCCGGCTGGCACATCACGCCGACCGCCAGGATGGCGCCGTCCTTCCCCTTCCGCAGCACCTCCCAGGTGCCGTACGGCAGCGGCGGCACGTCGGCGGCGGCCGGCACCTCCGCCGGCGTCTTGTCCCGGGGGTAGCGCAGCGAGAAGGGCCCGTCGTGCTGCAGGGCGCAGCGCAGGAGCCCGATGAGCTCGCGCCCGTCGCGCGGCGCCGTGACCGTGAGATTGGGCACGGCCAGGAGGTAGGCGATGTCGTACAGCCCCATGTGGGTCTGGCCGTCGTCGCCCACCATGCCGGCGCGGTCCATCGCGAAGATCACCGGCAGCTTCTGGATCGCGACGTCGTGGATGATGTTGTCGTAGGCGCGCTGCAGGAAGGTGGAATAGATCGCCACCACGGGCCGCACGCCCTGCGTGGCGAGCCCGGCCGCGAACGTGGTCGCGTGCCCCTCGGCGATGCCGACGTCGAAGAACCGCTCCGGATACTTCTTCTGGAACACGTTGGTCCCGGTCCCGGACGGCATCGCGGCGGTGATCGCGACGAGGTGCGGATACTCGGCCCCCAGCTGGACCAGCGCCTCTCCGAACACCTTCGTCCACTGCGGCGTGCCCGGCGCCACCGGCTTGAGTTTGCCGGTGACCGGATCGTAGGGGGCGCGGGCGTGATACTTCTCGGTGTCGGGCTCGGGCAGCGGGAAGCCCTTCCCCTTCTCCGTGAGCACGTGGATCACCCGGGGGCCCTTGAGCGATTTCACGATCTCGAAGGCCTGGAGCATCTGCTCGATGTTGTGCCCGTCGATCGGGCCGAAGTAGCGGAACCCCAGCTCCTCGAAGAGCATCCCCGGGGACCAGAGGTTCTTGACGCTCTCCTCGACCGTCTTCGCGAACTCGACGAGCTTGGGGCCGCCCACCAAGTGGGAGGCCCGCTCGATCATCGCCTTCACCATCTCGCGCACGCGCACCGTGAAGGGGCTCGCGATCACGGAGCCCAGGTACTTGCTCATCGCGCCGACGTTGGGCGCGATGGACATCCCGTTGTCGTTGAGCACGAGAATGATGTCGCGGTTCGAATGGCCCGCGTTGTTGAGGGCCTCGTAGGGCAACCCGCAGGTCATCGCCCCGTCGCCCACCACCGCGAGCACCCGGTAATCGTCCCCGGCCAGATCCCGGGCGGTGGCCATCCCGAACGCGGCCGACAGCGCCGTGCCGGCGTGGCCGGCGCCGAACTGGTCGTGCGGGCTTTCGCTCCGCCGCAGGAAGCCGTTCAGGCCGCCGGGCTGGCGGAGCGTGTTCAGCCGCTCGTTCCGACCCGTGAGGATCTTCCACGGGTAGCCCTGGTGGCCCACGTCCCAGACGATCTTGTCGCGCGGAGACTCGAAGGCGCGGCACAGGGCCACGGTGAGCTCCACCACGCCGAGCCCGGCGCCGATGTGCCCGCCGGTCTGCGAGACCACGTCGATGAGCCGGCGGCGCACCTCGTCCGCCAGCGGCTGCAGGGACTCGGGGGGCAGCCGCTTGACGTCTTCGGGTCCGTGAATTCCGTCGAGCAGGGCCATGGGCTCTTAGTTGGGTCGGGTGACGATGTAGTGCGCCAGCTCCACCAGTGTAGGGGAAACTAACCCCGCGTCCAGCAGGCGGGCCACCGCGGCGGCGGAAAGCCGCTCCGCCTCGACCCGGGCCGCCCCCACCCCCAGCAGGGTGACGAAGGTGGTCTTGTCCAGGGCCGCGTCCTTGCCGGCGGTCTTCCCCAGCTGATCCGAGGTGGCGGTGGCGTCCAGAACGTCGTCCGCGATCTGGAAGGCCAGGCCGATGGCCTCGCCGTAGCCGCGGAGCGCCTCGACCCGTGGCGGCGGCACGTCGTCCCCGGCGGCCAGCGCGCCGATCACGCAGGAGGCCGCGATCAGGGCGCCGGTCTTGCGGGCGTGCATCTCCCGGAGCGCGTCGAGGCCCAGGCCGCCGCCTTCCCCCTCCAGGTCGAGGGCCTGCCCGCCGATCATCCCCCCCGCCCCGGCCGCCCGGAACAGCTCGAGCGCGATGTCCCGCTGGCGCTCGCCCGAGAGCCCGAGGCGCTCGAGCCCCCGGGCCAGCACCCGCGCCGCCAGCGCCACCATGTGGTAGCCGGCCCTCGTGGCCGTGGGCACGTCGAAGGCCCGGTGCGTGGTGGGCCGGCCGCGCCGCAAGTCGTCGTTGTCCATGCAGGGCAGGTCGTCGTGCACGAGCGAATAGGCGTGCACCACCTCGACCGCCGCCGCCAGCTCGGCCACCGCCGCATCGGCGCCGCCCAGCGCCTCGTAGGCGCTGAACACGAGCGTGGGGCGGAGCCGCTTGCCCGGAGACAGGAGGCTGTATCGCACAGCCGCGCCGATTCGCTCCGGCCAGAACGCGGTGGCGGCCGCGCTCCACTCCGCCAGAACCGCGTCCACGCGGTCCCGGCAGTCCGCCAGGTAGGCGTCGAGGCCGCGCTCGGAGAGCCGGGCCTCAGCCGTCGAGATCGTCGACCCGGAGCGTGCCGGCATGGTCGGTGAGCACCTGCTTGACCCGCGCCTGGGCCGCGTTCAGCCGGTCGCGGGCCGCCCGGAGGCGCTCGACCCCTTCCTCGAACAGCCCGAGCGCCTGGTCCAGGTCCAAATCCGGCGTCTCGAGCTGGCGCACGATGGCCTCCAGGCGCTCCAGCTCCTTTCCGAAGTCCGGGGCGGCGGGCATCAGTTCTCCACGCGGGCGTTCACGGTGCCGTCCACCACGCGCAGGGCGAACCGATCGCCGGCGTGGAAATCGGCGGTACGGCGCAGCACCCGGCCGGTCCCATTCCGGGGGACGGCGAAGCCGCGCGCCAGGACGCCGAGCGGTGAGAGCGCGTCGAGCCGTCCACTGACCACGGACAGCTGATACCGGGCTGCTTCAAGACGCCGCTCCACCGCGCCCACCAGCCGGTCCGTCGTGCGCCCCACCCGCTCCTCCATCCGCTCCACCCGGCTCGAGAGTCCGTGCGCGAGGCGCACCCCCAGGTGGCCGAGGTCGCCCAGCACCTCATCGCGGTCGGGGGTCGCCATCTGCGCCGCGGCCGAGGGCGTCGCCGCGCGGTGGTCCGCCACCAGGTCGCAGAGCGTGACGTCGGTCTCGTGTCCCACCGCCGAGATCACCGGGACGGGCACCGCGGCGACGGCGCGGGCCACCCGCTCTTCGTTGAAGACCTGGAGATCCTCCTTCGACCCCCCGCCCCGCCCCACGATGGCGACGTCGGCCTTGGTCAGCCGGGCGACGGTCTGCAGGGCGCGCACCACCTCGTCCACCGCGCCGTCCCCCTGGACCCGCGTCCCGATCACGGCGATCTGCGCCACCGGCCAGCGGCGGGCGGCGACGGCGATGATGTCCCGCAGGGCCGCGCCGTCGGCGCTGGTCACCACGACGATCCACCGTGGATAGCGCGGCAGGGGCTTCCGGGGCCGGTCCAGGATCCCCTCCTTCGCCAGCGCCGCCCGGGCCCGCTCGAACGCGAGGCGGAAGAGGCCGCCCGCTTCCGTGGACATCAGCCTCGCGACGGCGAGCTGGAACTCGCCCCGCTTCTCGTAGACCGTGGCCCGGCCGAAGGCGTAGACCTTCATCCCCTCGGTGGGCGCCGCCGGCACCCGCCGCGCATCGTCCCGGAACATCACGCACCGGACCTGGGCCAGGGAGTCGCGGAGGGAGAAGTACCAGTTGCCGCCGAAGTCCTTGAGCCCCGTGATCTCGCCTTCCACCCACAGCGGTTCCAGCGTGCCCTCCACGGCGGCGCGGGCCCGCCGGTTCACGGCCGACACGCTCCAGGCGCCTTCCGGGGCCAGTGCCCCGAACAGATCTATCGGGCGATCCATTGCCGCGCGGCCTGCACCGTGTTGTACAGCAGCATCGTGATGGTCATCGGCCCGACCCCGCCCGGCACCGGCGTGATGGCCGACGCGACGGCCCGGGCGTCGGCGAAGCGGACGTCTCCGACCAGGCGGTAGCCGTTCTTGGCCGCGGCGTCGTCCACCCGGTTCACGCCGACGTCGATCACCACGGCGCCCGGCTTGACCATCGGCCCCGTGACGAACTCGGGCTTTCCCATCGCGACGATCAGGATGTCCCCCTGCCGCGTGATGGACGGCATGTCCCGCGTGTTCGAGTGGCATACGGTGACGGTGGCGTTGCCGCCCGGGCCGTTCTGGAGGAGGAGGGCGGCCATCGGCCGCCCCACGATGTTGGAGCGACCGACGATCACCGCGTGCGCGCCCTTCGTCTCCACGCCCGAGCGCAGCAGGAGCTGCTGGACGCCGTAGGGCGTGGCGGGGCGGAAGCCGGTCGGATCGCCGATGGACACCTTCCCCACGTTCACCGGGTGGAACCCGTCCACGTCCTTGAGCGGATCGATGCGGAGCAGCACGCGCTCGGCGTTGATGTGCTTCGGCAAGGGAAGCTGGACCAGCATGCCGTGGATCTTCGGATCGGCGTTCAGCCGGTCCACCACGGCGAGGAGCTCCACTTCCGGCGTGTCGGGGGGGAGCCGGATCGTCTCCGAATGCATCCCGGCTTCTTCGCACGCTTTGCCCTTCATCCGCACGTAGACCTGGGAGGCCGGGTTCTCGCCCACGAGCACCACCGCGAGCCCGGGTTTGACGCCCTTCTTCCCCAGGGCCTCGATCTCGCCCGCGAGCTCCGCCCGCATCGCCTTGCCGATGGCCGTCCCGTCGATCAGCTGCGCTTCCACATCCACTCCTCCCTGGCCCCCGACCCCCGACCCCCGACCCCTGACCCCCGACCCCTGGCCCCTGGCCCCTGGCCCCCGACCCCCTTATTTCGCGACGTCCACCGCGCGGGTCTCCCGCACCACGACGACCCGGATCTGCCCGGGATACTGCACTTCGTTCTCGATCTTGCGGGCGATGTCCTGGGAGAGCCGGATCGCGGCCTGGTCGTCCACCCGGTCGGGCGTCACGACCACGCGGACCTCGCGGCCCGCCTGGATCGCGAAGACCTTCTCCACGCCCTGGTGCCGCCCCGCGATCTCCTCCAGCTGGGTCAGGCGCTTGACGTACGTCTCGAAGGCCTCCCGCCGGGCTCCCGGCCGCGATCCGGAAATGGCGTCGGCGGCCTGGACGATGACGCTGATGGCCGATTCGTGCGGCACGTCGTCGTGGTGCGCGGCGATGCAGTTGATCACCACGGCCTGCTCCCCGTACTTGGTCGCCACCTCCACGCCCAGCTGGACGTGGGTGCCTTCGTGCTCGTGGGTGAGCACCTTGCCGACGTCGTGCAGCAGCGCGCCGCGCTTGGCCAGCGCGATGTCGAGCTTGAGCTCGGCCGCCATCATGCCGGCCAGCCAGGCGACCTCCTTGGAATGCTCGAGGATGTTCTGGCCGTAGGAGGTCCGGTATTTCATCCGGCCCACGAGCTTGACCAGCTCGGGGTGGAGCCCGTGGATCCCGGTGTCGTAGGCCGCCTGCTCGCCCGCCTCGACGATCCCGGCCTCGATCTCCTCCCGGACCTTGTTCACGATCTCCTCGATCCGGCCGGGGTGGATCCGGCCGTCCGCGATCAGCCGCTCCAGCGCGAGGCGCCCCACCTCCCGGCGCACGGGATCGAAGCACGACACCACCACGGTGTCGGGGGTGTCGTCGATGATCACGTCCACGCCGGTGGCGGTTTCGAAGGCGCGGATGTTGCGGCCCTCCCGGCCGATGATCCGCCCTTTCATCTCGTCCGAGGGCAGGGGGACCGCCGCGACCGTCGTCTCGGCGGTCTGCTCCGCGGCGAGCCGCTGGATGGCCACGGCGATGATCTTCCGCGCTTCCCGGTCGGCGTTCTTGCGCGCCTGCTCCTTGATGTCCCGCACCAGCGCCGCCGCCTCGCTCCGGGCCTCGTCTTCGAGACTCCGCATCAGCTCCTGCCGGGCGTCGGCCGCGGAGAGCCCGGCCACGCGCTCGAGGCGGGCCCGGGTCTCCTGCTCCGCTCCGGCCACGCCCCGCTCCCGTTCCTGCAGGGCCGCTTCGGTCCGGCCCAGGGCGCGCTGCCGGTTTTCGATCTCGGTGACCTTCTGATCCAGCGTCTGCTGCCGGCGATCCACCTCCTGCCGCCGCCCGAGCAGCTCGCGCTCCAATCCCTCCCGGGCCCGGATCAGGTCTTCCTTCACCTCGAGCGCCCGGGCCTGGCGCGCTTCATCCAGCTGCCGGTGATGCTCCCGGTCGGCCGCCGCCTGCGCCACCTGGGCGAGCCGCCGCTCCAGCCGGCGCCCCATAAGATAGAAAGCCGCGCCGGCGGCGAATGCACCACCCAGCACGGCCAGGACCGTTCCGAGCCAGCCTGTCATGGATCTATACCCTTCAACGGAGCGCGCCGCGCCCCGTAGCGTTGGTTTGATTCGGTTCCAAGATGTCCGTGGTCAGCCGCCGGCGGTCAGGACTTCAGCTCACCACCGACGTCTGATGTCTGACATCTTTTCGCTTCTGCGGCGGCAGCAGCTTTTCCAGATCGTCCGCCAGCGCCGCCAGGCGGGCCGCGACCTCGCGCTCACCCTTCCGCGCCTGGAACAGCTCGTTCGTGATGTCGAGCGCGGCGAGGATCGCCGCCTTGTGCGTCTCGACCAGCCCACCCTGGGCCAGCACCTTCTTGAGCGCCTGGTCCAGATACCCCGCCACCTCGCGCGTGTACTCGGGCGTGAGATCGGAGCGGACGGTGTATTCCTCCCCGCCGATCATCACCTTGACCGAATGCTTCTTCGCGGTCATCGGGCTCCCCCGGCCGCGCCCGCCGACCCGGCGCCCGACTCCCGGCCCTGCTCCTCCAGAAACGCGAGCCGAGCCAGGAGATCCTGCACCCGGGCGCGGGTGGCCTCCACCCGCTGGCGCAGTGCCCGGTTTTCGGCCTCCAGGTCGACGATCCGCGTGCGCAGCTCGGGATCGGGCCGGGCCAAGGTGAGCCCCGGCCCCGCCGGTACCGCCGTCGGCGCGTGCCGGGCCTCGGCCTCCGACTTGAGCGCGCGCGCCCGCCATCCCGCGAGCTCCTCCGCCACGTGGCGGAGCGTGCCCTCGAGCTGATCGAGCGCCAGCGCGTCAAGTCGTTCTGCGCCTGACCCCAAGCTCACTCTCCAGCGCGGACAACGCCGCGCGCAAACCCTGCTCGACTTCCTCCGCCCGAAGCGTCCGCCCCGGATCGCGGAACACACAGTGCCACGCCACGCTCCGCGCTCCCGCCGGCAGCTCCGTCCCCCGGTACTCGTCGAACACCGTCAGCCGCTCGAGCAGGGGACCGGCGCTCTTCCGGATCACCGACTCCACCGCCGCCGCGGCGATCCCGCCCGGGAGCACCAGCGCCAGGTCCTGCTCCACCGCGGGCGTCACCGGCAAGGGGCGGTACTGCACCCGCTCGCCCGCCCCCGCCGCCAGCCGGACCTCGAACCCCAAGAGCGGGGCCGCCCACTCCGGGGCATCCCCTTCCAGGGTCGCGGCGGAGCCGACCACCGATCCGTCACCCGAGATGGCCTCCCAGCCCCCCACCGTCTCCGCCGGTCTGACGGTGGCGCCCGGGTGGGATGCCAGAACCGCTAACTCAAAGTGATACTTGAGGTCCCATATGTCCATATCAGGTACTTTCGCACCCCCGGACCAGTGAGGGGGCGTGCGGCCGCCGGTCAGCACGGCGGCGACGGACACCCACTCCTCGGGGAGCCCGTCTTTCCCGCTCCCCTCTTCCCGCTTCCCCGCCCGGAAGACCGTACCGATTTCGAACAGCCGCACATCCCGGTTCCGCTCGGCCCAGTTGTGCTCGACGCGCCGGACCAGCCCGGGCAGGAGCGCCATCCGGAGGTAGGCGTCCTCGGCCGAAAGCGGGTTGGTGACCGCCACCGCGCCGGGGCCCCCGGCGGGACCGAGGGAGAGCGTCCGGGCCTCATAGAACCCGGCCTGGGCCAGGGTGGCACGAACCCGGTCCTTGGCCTGTTCCACGGGGGAGTCGGGGACGGTGCCCGGCCGGAACGCCCGCAGCTCGTCCGGGAAGGTGTCGTACCCCCGGAGCCGGGCGACCTCTTCGATCAGGTCGACCTCCCGGGTCACGTCGGGGCGCCACCCCGGGACCTGTACGGCCCAGCGGTCATCCTTCGGGAGGGCGACGAACCCGACCGACGTGAGGAGTCTTTCGACCTCCTGACGCGGGATCGGGACGCCGAGGAGATGGTCGACGCGCGCGGGCCGGAGAAACACGGCCCGGGGCTGCTCGGGCTCGGGCCAGAGGTCGAGGGCGGCCTCGCGCACGGCACCCCCGGCCACGGCGGTGATGATCTCGACGGCGCGGCGCAGGGCATCCGGCATTCCCCACAGGTCGATCCCCCGCTCGTAGCGGTAGCTCGACTCACTCGACAGCGCGAGGGCCCGCCGGGTGCGGCGGGTCCGCGCCGGGTCGAAGTACGCGCACTCGAGCACCAGATCGGTGGTCCGGTCGGTGACCTCGGATTCGGCGCTGCCCATCACGCCCGCGACGATGGTCGGCCGGTCCGCGTCGCAGATCGCCGTCATTTCCGCCGTGAGCGTCCGGGCCACGCCGTCCAGGGTCACGATCGTCTCGCCGGCGTGCGCCCGCCGGATCACGACCGCGGGCCCGCGGAGCATCGCCAGGTCGAACGCGTGCATCGGCTGATTGAGCTCGAACATCACGTAGTTGGCGGCGTCCACCACGCTGTTGACGGAGCGCTGGCCGACGGCGGCGAGGCGGTCCGCCAGCCAGGCGGGGCTCTTCCCGACGGTCACGCCGCGGATGACGAGGGCCAGGTACCGGCGGCACCCGTCCCCGTCCTCCAGCCGGACCGTCACGCCGTCCACGGTTCCCTCCCGCGCGGCGCGGCGCGGCGTCGCGAGGTTCAGGCCGGCGCCCGTCGCGCCCGGAACCGCGGGCAGCTTGACCCGCCCGCCGTCCACCGCGGCGAGCTCGCGCGCCACGCCCCGATGGCAGAGGAGGTCGGGGCGGTTGGCGCCTACGTCGAGGATGATCTGCTCGTCGGCCACGGGCAGCGCGTCCAGGAAGCGCGTCCCGGGCGCGGCGGCGGTGTCGAGCTCCAGAATCCCGGCGTGATCCTGCCCCAGCCCCAGCTCCTTGGCCGAGCAGAGCATGCCGTTCGAGACCACGCCCCGGATCTTCCGGCGCTCGAGCTTCAGGCCGCCGGGGAGCGTGGCGCCGACCGGCGCGTAGGGGTAGGTCTTCCCCGCGGTGACGTTGGGGGCCCCGCAGACCACCTCCACGGGCGCCCCCCCGCCCGCGTCCACCTGGCAGAGGCTCAGGCGGTCGGCGTCCGGGTGCTTCTTCACGTCCAGCACGCGCGCGACGACCACGTCCCCGAGGTCGTGGTGGAGGGGCACGATGCCGTCCACCGGGGCGCAGAGGTTGGACAGGCGGTCGGCCGTCTCCCGCGCGTCGAGCGGGCGGTCCAGGAGGGCTTCGAGCCAGCGGCGCGAGAGGTTCACCGATCCCCGTCCGCGAACTGGGCCAGGAAGCGGACGTCGTCCTCGAAGAGGAGCCGGATGTCCGGGATGCCGTGGCGGCTCATCGCGATCCGCTCGGGGCCCATCCCGAACGCGTACCCGGTGTAGCGCTCCGGATCCACCCCGCACTGCTCGAGCACCGCCGGGTGGACCATCCCCGAGCCCAGGATCTCCATCCACCCGGTGCCCTTGCAGGTGGGGCACCCCCGGCCTCCGCAGAGCGGGTGCTGGACGTCCATCTCCGCCGACGGCTCGGTGAAGGGGAAGAAGGACGGGCGGAAGCGGACCCGGGTGGTGGGTGAGAAGAACGCCCGGGCGAACGCGGTGAGCGCCGCCTTCAGGTCGACGAAGGTGACGCCTTCGTCCACGACCAGACCTTCGATCTGCTCGAAGACCGGCGAGTGGGACGCGTCGAACGGGTCCCGCCGGTACACGCGGCCCGGGATGACCACGCGGATGGGCGGCGGGTAGGATTCGAGGGTCCGCACCTGGACCGGGGAGGTGTGGGTCCGGAGCAGCGTGCCCGCGCCCAGATAGAAGGAGTCCTGGGCGTCGAGGGCCGGATGATCGGGCGGGAAGTTGAGCGCGAAGAAGTTGTGGCGCTCGGTTTCGGCTTCGGGCCCCACGGCGCGGGTGAACCCCAGGTCGGCGAAGATGCCGCAGATCTCGTTCACCACCTGTGTGGTGAGGTGGAGCCCCCCCCGCCACGCCCCCCGGCCCGGCATCGTGAGATCCAGGCCGGCGGGGCGGCGGGCCTCCGCGGCCAGCGCTCGCTCACGCTCGGCGAACGCGGCCTCGAGCTCCTGCTTGAGGGCGTTCGCCTTCCCCCCGACCGCCTTGCGGGTCTCGGGATCGAGGGTGGGGAGCTGCTTCAGGATGTCGGTCAGCGCGCCGGCTTTGCGCCCCAGCAACTCAGTCTTCAGCTCCTGCAGCCGGCGGTGATCGGCCTCGCGGATCTCAGGCTTTCGCTCCCGCAGCCCGTCGAGGCTGGCCAGGAGGTCGCGCATGGTCAGAGCGCCTGCTTCGCGACCTCCGCCAGCCGCTCGAACGCCGCCGGGTCCTTCACGGCCAGGTCGGCGAGGAGCTTCCGGTTGATCTCGACTCCGGCCTTGCGCAGGCCGTTCATCAGCCGGTTGTACGACAGCTCGTGGAGGCGCGCCGCGGCGTTGATCCGCGTGATCCAGAGGCGGCGGAAGTCGCCCTTCTTCCTGCGGCGGTCGCGGTACGCGTACTTCTCCGCCCGCTCCACGGATTCCTTGGCGGCCTTCCACAGTTTCGAGCGCCCGCCCCAGTAGCCCTTGGCGAGCTTCATGATCTTGTTCTTGCGCGCGAGGCGCGCGACGTTGCTCTTGACGCGAGGCATGTGCTCTCCCTAGGCCTGCAGCAGCCGCATCAGGCGCTTCTGATCCGCGTGCGAAACCAGCGCGCCCTGGCGGAGGCGGCGCTTCCGCTTCGGATGCTTTTTGGTCAGGATGTGGCTCTTGAACGCCCGGTGGCGCCGGATCTTTCCCGAGCCGGTGATCTTCACGCGCTTCTGCAGCGCGCGCTTCGACTTCATTTTCGGCATCGCAACCTCAGGGGTCAGGGGTCAGGGGTCGGGGGTCAGGGTCGTCCGGGATGCCAACTGGCCCCCGACCCCTGGCCCCTGATCCCGCTCATTTCGGTCCCAGCACCATCGACATGTTGCGGCCTTCCAGCTTCGGATCCTGCTCGATCTTGGCGATGTCCTTGAGCTCCACCGCCACCCGATCGAGCACCTGCCGCCCCAGGTCGATGTGCGCCATCTGCCGCCCCCGGTACATCATCGTCACCTTGACCTTGTTGCCTTCCTGCAGGAACTCCCGCGCGTGGCGGGTCTTGAAGGCGAAATCGTGGTCGTCGATGCCGGGACGGAACTTGACTTCCTTCAGGTGAATCACGTGCTGCTTCTTCTTCGCGGCCCGCGCGGCCTTCGCCTGCTCGAACTTGTACTTCCCGTAGTCCATGATCTTCACCACGGGGGGCCGGGCCAGCGGAGCCACTTCGACGAGATCGAGCCCCCGCTCCGCCGCGGCGGTGAGCGCCTCATCGATGGTCAGGACGCCCAGCTGATCTCCATTGTCCGCGATCACCCGCACCGGACTGATCCGGATCTGCCGGTTCACCCGCGTGCGCGGCGTGCGGCTGCTGCTGGTACTGCCGGTGTTGCTGCTGCTGCTTCCGGGTTCGAAGGCCAGTGGCTCGCTCCAGGCATGAAAGAAAAAACGGACCCCGGGAAGGGTCCGCCGCCGTCAGCCATCAGCCCTCGGCCGTCCGTGCTGACGGCTGAACGCTGAGGGCTGTCGGCCCGCAAGAACCCTAGCACATCCCGCGCGCTACGGGTGGGGCGCCGACGGCGCCCGCTTACTCCATTGTGGAGCTGAAGTTAGCCGAGCGCCACGGGGGCCACAAGGGCGAACCCCTTCCCGTCCTTCGCCAGCCGGCCCTCGATCACCGACGGGTCGTGCTCGAAGAAGAGGCGCCACCCCTCCACCTCCGCCCGGGCGTACAGCGCCCGCCGGCTCTCGAGGGTCACCAGCGGCTGGACGTCGTAGCCCATGATCCAGACCAGCGGCAGGTGTACCGACGTCGGGACCAGATCCGCCAGGTAGCAGAGCCGCTCCCCGCCGCTCTCGATCAGGATCGACTGGTGATAGGGCACGTGTCCGGGCGTGGGCAGGCACCGGATCCCGGGCAGGACCTCCCGCTCGCCGTCCAGGAGCGTGAAGTCCACCCCCTGGAAGTTCGGCGCGAGATAGCTCCCCGCGGTCCGCTCGTTGGGATGCGTCGCGAACTCGAGCTCGCCCCGCTGGACCACGTACCGGGCCCGGGGAAAGGCCGGACGCACCGTGCCCGATCCGTCCACCCACGTGTCGCCGCCGGCGTGATCGAAGTGGAGATGGGTATTGATCACCCAGCGCACGTCCTCCGGACCGTGACCCACGGCCGCCAGCGCATCCTCGAGCGCGGTGCGTCCGCCTCCCCCCGCCCCGGCGTTCTCCACGCCGTAGATGTCCTTGAATTTGTCCGAGTCCTTGTTGCCGAGTCCGGTGTCGATCAGCACCAGGCCGTCGGGGTGCTCGAGCAGGAGACAGCGCATCGCGAGGGCGATGCGGTTCCGCTCGTCCGCGGGGGCGCGGCGCTCCCACAGCGGCTTCGGGACGATCCCGAACATCGCCCCGCCGTCCAGCCGCAGCCGCCCCGCCTCCAAGGCGTGGGCCCTGATGCGTCCGATGGTGAAGGTGGTGTGGAGGGTCATGGACGCCCGCGCTTACAAGTCGTCGCGCCGGAGGGGAAGCGTCATGCAGCGGGGCCCGCCCCCGCCGCGCACCAGCTCCGAGCCCTCGATGGTGATAATGCCGCGCTCCCCCTCGTCCAGCCATTCGTCGCCGGTCAGGAGGTTCACCGCCGACAGCACGCGGAACCCGGCGTGCTCCAGCTCCCGCAGGGTCGCCTCGTTGCGCGCGTAGGTGATCGCGACTCCGGGCCGGACGGTGAAGAAGTTGCAGGCCGACGACCACTGCTCCCGCTCCTGCAGGGCCCGGTCCGGGCCGCCGCAGAACACGGGCTCGAGGGGCTGCTTCACCGCCTGCATCGCCGCGAAGAAGTTGGGCATCTCCTTCACGCCCTTCGAGCGCTTGCGCCGGTGCAGCACCGCGAGCCGCTCCGGCCCGATGAAGTGCGGCGGATAGATGCAGCACACCTCCCGATCGACCTGGGTGAAGATCATGTCGAGGTGGATCGCGGTCCGCTCGGCCGGCAGGACGACGATCACCACGTCCGTGACCCCGGTGTGCTCGAAGGCCAGCTCGCAGAGCTGGTCGAGCGCGGCCGGGGACGAGCGCTCGCTGAACCCCAGCACCAGGAGGTCGGGGCGGATCGGGTGCACGTCCCCGCCCTCGAGCGTGTAGTTGGAGCGCTTTTCCTCGGCGCCGTCGTAGAGGATCCCGGCGTTGCTCAGCTTTTCGTGGTAGGTGAAGAGCGACTTGATCAGGAGCTCCTCGGTCCAGCGTACGCCGTAGCGCATCGAGCCGATCACGCAATGGTCCGCGATCACCATCCCCGTGTCCCGGGTGAAGAACAGGTTGGGGAGCGGCGGCAGCGCGTATCCGACCTCGTTCAGCGCCCGCGCGATGGGACCCGCCTCTTCGAGCGCTCCTTCGACCATCAGGGCCACGAGATCCTGCGCCGGCAGCTCCGCCATCCGCTGGGCCAGCGCGTCGGACGGCACCACGTCCAGGGTGCGGGTCACGAGAAAGTTCCGGGCCTCCGGCTGCGCCACCACTTCGGTGACCAGATCCCGGACCTCGTACACCTCCGCGAAGCGCTCCAGGACCGCCACGAAGCGGCGATGCTCGCGCTGGGCCAGGTCCAGGTCGATGATGTCGTCGTACAGGTAATCCTCGCGGTTCCCCGGGGTCACCGCCACCAGCTCGGGACCCGGGGTATGGACGAGGACCGCCTTGAGCGGGCCGATCTCGGAAGTGACGTGCACGTTCGGCATAGGGCGGGGAATCTAACCGGGTGCGGGGCCCCGGACGCTAACGGTTTGCGAGGGAGTAACTTAGCGCTTCCAGCTCCTGCGCCATGTTCACGGTTTTCACTTCGACGTCGCGCGGCACCTTGAGCTGGACCGGAGCGAAATTGAGCAGGGCCTTCACCCCCGCGCGCACCAGCCGGTCCGCCACGTCCTGCGCCGCCTCCGCCGGTGTCACCACGATGGCGATGTCGGTGGGTTCCTTCTTGAGATCGGCTTCGAGGTGCTTCACGTCCCGCACCACCAGGCCGTTGGACCGGGAGCCGATCTTCTTGGGATCCCGGTCGTAGATGGCGCTCACCTCGAAGCCGCGCCGGCGGAAGCCCTCGTAGTGCACCAGCGCGCCGCCGATCTTCCCCGCGCCGACGAGCACCACCCGGTACCCCCGCTGCAGGCCCAGGATGGCCCGGATCCGGGAGACCAGCTCCGGCACCTCGTAGCCCATGCCCCGCTTGCCGAACGATCCGAAGAACGACAGGTCCTTCCGCACCTGCGCCGACGTCGCACCGCCCCGGCGGGCGAGCTCGTCGGAGGAGATGGTGGGACGGCCTTGGGCTTGAAACTGCTCCAGGAACCGGAGATAAAGCGACAGGCGACGGACGGTGGAATCGGAAATCTTCCGCATTGTGAATTATTTCACAATTGCCGACTCCAAAGCAAGAGGCGGGCGAAGTCCGCGGGGCCGAGGCGCTCCGGACGCGTCGTCGGATCGAGCCCCAGCCCCCGGAGCCCCTCGGCCACCGCTCCGGGCTCCCGGCCCAGCACGCCGGCCAGCACGTTCCGCAGCTGCTTCCGACGCCGGCTGAAGCAGGCGGTCACGAACGCGCGGAACCCCCGCACCGCGTCCGGCGCCACCACCGGCACCGCCAGCGGGGTGAGGCGCACCACCGCGCTGTCCACCTTGGGCGGCGGCCGGAACGCGCCCGCCTTCACCGTGAAGAGGCGCTCGGCCCGGCACACCGCCTGGATCCCCACCGACAGGCCCCCGTAGGTTTTCGAGCCCGGAGCGGCCACGATCCGGTCCGCCACCTCCTTCTGTACCAGAAAGACGATCCGCGACGGGAGCGGCGGGGTGAGCGCCTTCTCGAGCAGGGGCGACGTGATGTTGTAGGGGATGTTGCCGATGACCGCAAACGCGGGGACCGGGGACGAGGGATGGGGGATGGGGAGCAGCGCGTGCCAGTCGAGCGTCAGCGCGTCCCCCTCGACGATCGTCACGTCTCCCGCTTCCCGGGTCACGCTTCCCGTCAGCTCGGCGGCCAGCCGGCGATCCTTCTCGATGGCGACGAGCCGGACTCCCCGCAGGGCGAGGAGCCGCGTGAGATCCCCCTGCCCCGGTCCGATCTCGATCACGATCTCCCCCGGCGCGGGCGCGAGGGCGTCCACGATTCGGCCCAGGAGGTGCGGATCGGCGAGAAAATGCTGCCCGAGACTCTTCTTGGGAATCACACCCGGAGCAGCACGATGGTGCGGTCGTCGGCCGGGTCGGTGCCGTCGGTGAAGGCGTCGAGCTCCGTGGTCACCGCGTTGAGGATGTCCGGCGCGGGCCGGCCGCGCATCCGGCTCACGTGCCCCAGCACCCGCTCCTCACCGAACCGCGCGCCCGAGCGGCTGGTGGCGTCCGCGATCCCGTCGGTGAAGAGGCACAACGTGTCCGCGCGCCGGGCCCAGGGCTCGCCGTGATCCGGAGAGCCGCTCACGGCGCCGAGCCCCAGCGGCGGGCGGGTGGCGGCGAGACGCGTGGGGCGGCCGTCGGCCCGCACCACGAACGCGTGCGGGTGCCCGGCGTTGGCGTACACCAGCCGCCCCGCCGCCGGGTCCACCACCCCGTAGAACAGCGTGAGGAACATCTCGGTCTTGACCAGCTCGTCCGCCAGGGATTCCTCGAGGCGCCCGAGCACCTCGGCGGGGTCCACCGCCGACTCGGCGTGGATGCCCGACGCCGCCATCGCGAGCGCCATGATGAGCGCGGCCCCGAAGCCGTGGCTCGACACGTCCCCGATCATCACCCCCACCCGGTCACCGGGCAGGCGCAGCAGGTTGTAGAAGTCCCCGCCCACCACCTCGGCCGGCCGGCAGCGCGCCGCCACGTCGGCGCGGGCGGCGATCACGAGCGGTGACGGGAGGAGCTTGAGCTGCAGGTCCCGGGCCAGCTCGAGCTCCCGGCGGAGCCGCTGCTGCTCCAGGTCCCGCGACACCAGCCGGGCGTTGGCGAGCGCCGCGCCGATCTGGTTGGCGATCGCCGCCACCAGCTTCCGGTCACCCGAGGAAAAGGCGTCGCTGCCGGTCCGGTCCGTGAAGTTGATCACGCCGATGGGGCGCGACGTGCCGCCGGGCGCGCCGTAGAACACGGGCACGGACAGGTAAGCGTGCCCCCGGTAGGCACGCCCGGGATCCTCGTCGTGCTCGGGCGCGGCGGGCGGATTGTAGGCGTGAATCCGTCCTTCGCGAAACACCCGGGCGGCGACGGACGACGGATCGTCCACCTCGATCGGCTCGGCCTCCGACGCATTCATCCCCTGAGCCGCGACGATGCGGAGCACCCGCCCGCCTTCGTCCACCGCCAAGAGGGTCGCCCGCCGGGCGCCGACCACGCCCGACACCTCCCGCAGGATGCGGGTCGCGGCGTCCGAGAGCCGGATGGTGTGCCCCAGGACCTCGCTGATCGTGTAGAGGAGATCGATTTCCTCGTACCGGTCGGACAACTCGTGCGCGACCTGCCGGGTCTCCTCCTCCGCTTCGACGGCGGCCGCCACGATGCGGGCGAGCGCGGAGACGGCGGGAGGCCGTCGCCCCCGCGCCGCGCCGGCCTCGAGCCAGACGCCGGCCACGCCGGGCAGCGGCACGAGCCGCGCCGCACCGTCGGGCGTGGTCAGGGTCCGCGCCCGAGCCCGCGCGGGGAGCGGAGGGCGCCAGCCCCGCTTCGGCGCGCGTCCGGCGACGAGGACCGGCAGGGGAGGCACGCCCGGCTCCGGCGCGCGCCACACCCTGAGCCGGGTGCCGGTGAGCCTCGCGAGCGCCGCGAGGAGACCCTCGAGCCGCGTCATCCCGCCCGCAGGGTGAGGTAGACGGCGTTGCCCTTGTCGTTGAACGCGACGGCGTCGACGAGGTGACGGATCACGAAGAGACCCCGCCCGTCTTCGCGCTGCAGGCCGTCGGGTGTGGTGGGATCGGGGATGTCCCCGGGGTCGAATCCGGCGCCCGAGTCGGTGACGGTCACCCGGACCCCGTCCCGGCCCGCCTCCACCCGCACGTCGACGTGCGTGGCGGGGTCCTCGTGGTTCCCGTAGGTGATCGCGTTCGCCAGCACCTCGGCCAGCACGGTGCGGAGATTGAACTGCACCCGCCGGGGCGACAGGATGCCGGCGGGGGTGTGGGCCGCGATCAGCTCCACGGCTTCGGCCACCAGCGTGAGATCGCTCGGCAGGCGGAGCACGAGCTCCACGTCCCCCGCCCCCCGGCCCACCCGCCGGATGCCGATCTCGAGCGGCGTCACGGCGGCCCGCTCAGAACGCCGCGAGCGCTTCCGCGGGCGTCTTGGCGATCGCGAACAGGGTATCGAGCTTGGTCAGCTCGAACAGGGTCTGCAGATCCTCGTTCAGCCCGGCCAGCCGGAGGTCCCCGCCCTGCTCGCGGATCTTCTTGGACAGGGAGACCAGGACCCCCAGGCCAGAGGAGTCGATGTAGCCGGTGGTGGTGAAGTCGACCACGAACTTTCGCCCGCCGCCCTCGAGGGCCTCGAGCACCTTCTGCTTCAGCTCCTGCCGGTTGCCCACGATGAGCTGGCCGTCCACGCCCACGACCACGACGCCCTTGGCGTCCTTCTTGAGAGTAAAGCTCATGCCGTGCTCCCCGAGTGTGATGTGAACTTGGCCGTGAGGGCCCGCTGCACCACCGGATGCACCAGCGCCGAGACGTCGCCGCCGAAGCGCGCCACTTCCCGCACCAGGCTCGAGCTCAGGTACGTCAGATCGAATGCCGGCACCAGGAACACGGTCTCGATGCCGGGCGCCAGGGTGCGGTTCATCAGGGCCATCTGGAATTCGTACTCGAAATCCGAGACCGCCCGCAGGCCGCGGATCAGCATCGTGGCGCCGACCTGCTTCGCGAAGTCCACCAGCAGTCCGTCGAAGGAGCGCACCTCCACGCCGGGCACGTCCACCGTTTCGCGGATCAGCGCCACCCGCTCGTCCAGCGTGAACAGGGGCTGCTTCACCACGTTCACCGCCACCGCCACCACCACCCGGTCCGAAAACGCGAGCGACCGGCGGATCAGGTCCGCGTGGCCCTTGGTCACGGGGTCGAACGACCCGGGATAGACCGCGATCCGTGTCATCTCACGCGTAGAGGAAGGTGATGGCCGTATCGCCGTAGCGGCGGCGGTCGTCCCCGTCCACCGGGGTGTCGGCCGCGTGCTCCACCGCAAAGATGCGCGCGAAAGGCGCGGCGCGGAACAGCGCCGAGAGGCGTGCCGCGGCGCCGTCCCCGTAGGGCGGGTCGGCGAAGGCCACGTCGTACCGGCCGGGCTGGAGACGCTCGACGAACCGCAGGGCGTCGCCGCGGTGCACCACCACCCGGTCCGCGACGCCGAGCGCCTCGATGTTGGCGCGCAGGGCGTCCAGGGCGGGACGGGCCCGCTCCACGAACTCCGCGCCGGCCGCGCCCCGGGAGAGCGCCTCGAGTCCGAGGGCGCCCGACCCGGCGAACAGGTCCAGCACCCGCGCGCCCGGAATCGACGTCTGGAGGATGTTGAACCACGCCTCCCGCACCCGGCCCGCGGTGGGGCGCGTCCGTTCCCCCGCCGGGGTCCTGAGCCGCCGGCGCCGGAACTCCCCGGCGACGATCTCGATCACGCCGCGGCCTGGTCGGAGGGCGAGATGGCCGCCACCCGCGCCTGGAGCGTGAACCGCCCCTGCCATTCGTCCCGCTCGAGCCGGAACGCCACGTCCAGCGGGCGGGCGAGCCAGGCGTCGGGCACGAGGTCGGCCCAGCGGAATCCGATCGCGGGCAGCGCGCCGGAGCCGTCGTCGAGCGTGAACTTGAGGTGGTTGGCCCCGACGCGCCGGGCGCCCACGGCCCGGGCTCCCCGCACGCCGAACACCGGCGCGGGGTTGCCGGCGCCGCAGGGCTCGAGGTAGCGGATGAGCCGCTCCAGGTCGTCGCTCACCGATCCCAGCGGCAGCTCCAGATCCACGCGCTGCGCCGGCACGAGGTCGGCCGGTCCCAGCCGCTCGCCCGCGACGGCGAGGAAGCCGGCCCGGAACTCCTCGAAGCGCTCCCGGCGGATGGTGAGCCCCGCCGCCATCGTGTGGCCCCCGTAGCGCTCGAGCGATCCGCCCACGCGGTGCAGCGCGTCGTGCAGGTCGAACCCGCCGATGCTGCGGCCCGAGCCGCGGCCCACGTCCCCCTCCCAGCCGACGAGGAAGGTGGGACGGCCGTACCGCTCCACCAGCCGCGACGCGACGATCCCGATCACGCCGGGGTGCCAGCCGTCCGCGGCGAGCACGAGCGCGCAGTCCTCCGGCCGGAGGGTCCGCTCCGCCATCGCGATGGCGTCCTCCAGGATCCGCTGGTCCAGCTCCTGGCGCCGGGCGTTCAGGGTCTCGAGCTGGCGCGCGAGAGCGGCCGCTTCCGCCGGGTCGTCCGACAGGAGAAGCCGCAGGCCGTCGTTCGCGTCGCCGATCCGGCCGGCGGCGTTGAGCCGCGGCGCGAGGATGAACCCCACCTGCCCGGCCCGGATCGGCTGGCCGGCGAGGCCGGCGGCTTCGACGAGCGCCCGGAGGCCGGTCCACCGCGAGTCGGCGAGCATCTTCAGCCCGTGACGCACGAGAATCCGGTTCTCCCCCGTGAGGGGCACGACGTCGGCCACCGTGGCGAGGGCGACGTAATCCAGGAAATGGAGCGGCAGGTGCGGGGAGAGGCCGAGGGCGGGCACGAGGGCCTGGACCAGCTTGAACGCGACGCCGGTTCCGCACAGGCTCTTGTCGGCCGACGGACACCCGGGCTGCTGGGGATCGAGCACCGCGTCGGCGTCGGGGAGCGCGTCGCCGGGGAGGTGATGGTCGGTGACGATCACCTGATGCCCCGCGGCCCGGGCCCGGGCCACCGATTCGACCGCCGTGATCCCGCAGTCGCAGGTGACGATGAGGCGGGCGCCGACTTGGGCGGCGCGCGCGAGCCCCGCGGGCCCGAAATCGTAGCCGTCCCGGAGCCGGTGGGGCACGAACGGGTGCGCCACGCCCCCCGCCGCCCGCAGGGCCCGGGTCAGGACCGCGGTGGCGCACTGGCCGTCCACGTCGTAGTCCCCGTGAATCAGCACCGGCGCCCGGTCCCGCACGGCGGCCACAAGGAGCGACACCGCGGTCCGCATTCCGGTCCATTCGAGGGGATCGCTGAGCCGCTCGAGCTCGGGCCGGAGGAACGCCTTGGCGGTGTCGGGCCGGTCGAGACCGCGCTGGATGAGCAGCGCCGCCAGCGGCTCCGGGATGGTGAGGGCCCTGGAAAGGTCGCGGATGGCCGCGGGGTCCGGGGGCGCCCTGAGCGCCCACTTGGAAGGAATCATTCCGCCACGTAGAGGAGCACGCCGCAGGCCTCGCACCCTTCGATGGTGCTCCCCCGCTGGATCAGGGCCCGCCGTTGCGTGGGCACGGCGGTGAAGCAGTGCCCGCAAGATCCGGCGTGGAGGGGGTACACCGCCACCGGCGCCTTGCCCTTCCGGATCTTCTCGTATCGGCTGAGCAGGGCGGCCTGCACCCCCTTCGCCGCCTGCTCCCGCTCGGCCACCGCCCGCTCCCGCTCGGCCACGATCGCCTGGCGTCTGCCCGCCAGGGTTTCGCGGTCGGCGCGCTGGGCGTCGCGCACATCCTCCACCCCCTTCTCGGCCTCCGCGGCTCGGCGCTCCGCCTCGGTCACGGCGTCGCCCGAGCGAAGGAACTCGACCTCTTCCTTGGCGATCACCGTGCGGGCGAGATCGAGCTCCGCCATCAGCGTCTGGGCCTCCTTCGCGCCCTTCACCCATTCGAGGCGCTGACGGCGCTGCTCCTGCATGCCGCGGTAGCTCGCGATCTTCCCTTCGAGCTCGCCGCGCCGCCCCACCGCGTCCTGAATGCCGCGCCGGGCCGCCTCGAGCTGGCGCTCCGCGGCGGCCAGCGCTTCGTCGAGCCGGGCCAGCTCCGGTTGCAGCGCGCCCAGGGATTCATCGGTCGCGCGGACGGCCTCATCCTTCCGCTGCAGGTTCAACAACGATTCAAGATCCGGGTGCACCCTTCCTCCTCGAGGAAACGACTTTGTAAGTGGGGTTCACGGCGTTTCGCTCCGCCGCCGCCAGCTTCTTCTTCTCGATCAGCGCACGCTGCTCTTCGGGGCTCGCCACCGACATCGCCCGGTCGATGGACGCGAGCCGCTCGGTCAACGGCCGGGCCCGGATTTTCCTCAGGGCGTTCTCGATCACGTCTCCCACGCTGTCCGCATCGACCTTGACGGCCAGCAGCTGCTCCAGCGCGGCCGCGGCGTCTCCCTCCAACGCATCCCGGGCGTTCCGGCGGACCGCGTCGAACACCTCCCGATAGGGCGGATACTCGAAGACGTCGCCGGTCACGGATTCGAGCACGCGGCTCCGCCACGGCTCGCCCGCGAGGAGCGCCAGCAGCAGGGCGCGCTCCGCGTCGGTGGGCGCCGCCAGCGGCGCGGACGCCGGAGCCGAAGACCGCATCGGGTCCGGCGCCCGGCCCCGGGTCCCCGCTCCCTGAACGTCGATTTCCCGCTCCAGCGTGTCCTTCCGCACGTGCGACGCCTCGGCCGCCCGGGTGAGATACAGGTCGCGGGTCAGCGGATCCCGGGCCGCGCGAATGGTCGGCAGGAGACGGTCGAGCGCGCGCCGGCGCCCCGGCAGGGTGCCGAACATCCCCCGCTGCTCGAGGATCTGGAGCTTCCGGTCGAAGACGTCCACGGCGTCCTTCAGGACCCGCTCCAGCGCCGCCCCGCCCTCGCGCTGAACCAGCGTGTCGGGGTCTTCGCCCTCGGGGAGGGTCGCGACGCTCACCCGGAGGCCGTGATGCAGGAGCTCGTCGCCGGCGCGGAAGGTGGCGCGGAGTCCCGCGTCGTCCGAGTCGTACAGCAGGATGACGTGCTCCGTGTGGCGCTTGAGCAGCTCGGCCTGGTCGCTCGTCAGCCCCGTGCCCAGGGGCGCCACGACCTCCTCGATGCCGGCCAGGGCAAGCCGGATGACGTCGAAGTATCCCTCCACCAGCACCGCGCGCTCGGCCTTCCGGATGGGTCCCCGGGCGGCGTGGAGGTTGTAGAGCAGCTGCCCCTTGTGGAAGATCGGGCTCTCGGGGGAGTTCAAGTACTTGGGCTCCCCGTCCCCGAGGATCCGGCCCCCGAAGCCCACCGCCCGGGACCGCAGGTCCAGGATCGGAAAGAGCAGGCGCCCGCGGAACCGCGGCACCAGGGTGCCGTCGTCCCGTTTCACGAGCAGACCGGCTTCGAGCAGAACCTCGGGTTTGATCCCCAGCTGCTGCATCGCGTCCAGGAACGCCCGGCCTCGCGGGCCGAAGCCGAGGCCCAGGAGGGCGGCGGTCTCGGCGTCGAGGTGGCGGGACTCGAGGTAGTCGCGCGCCACCTGTCCCTCGGGCGACTCCCGGAGCTGCCGCTGGAACCAGTCGTGCGCCGCGGCCGCCGCCTGAAAGAGCGGCTCGCGGGGATCGGGCCCCGTGGGCCCGCGCTCCGGGATGGTGACCCCGACCCGGCGCGCCACTTCGCGCACCGCCGTCGGATAGTCCATGCCGAGCTTCTTCATGAAGAAGGTGAAGACGTCGCCGGCCTCGTGGCAGACGAAGCAGTAGTACATCCCCTTCTTGGGGATGACGGCGAAGTTGCGGTGGGTGCCGCCGTGAAACGGGCAGGGACCGCGGTAATCCGCGCCGGCGCGCTTCAGCTCCACGTGCTCGCCGATGATCCCGATCAGATCCGCGGCGTCCCGCACCTGCTCGATGATCTCGTCCGGGATGAGGGTCACGCCTTGAGCTCCGCCACCGTCACCCCGGCCCCGCCCGCGTTGGCCGCGGCGAACCCGAAGCGCCGCAGCCGCCGGTCGGCCTGGAGCACCTCGTGGACCATCTTCCGCAGCGCGCCGGTTCCCTTCCCGTGAATGATCCGGAGAAACGGCAGATCGGCCGCGATCGCGTCGTCGAGCGCCCGGAGGAGCACGCCCTCCGCCTCCTCGACCCGCATCCCGATGAGGGAAATCTCCGTGGAGCCCACCGACACGTCGGAA
>Ga0335085_10002784_pt1 | contig 31846 bp, 25 predicted proteins | sample Lox_Sample_45_FD_206712 | JGI IMG/M metagenome (GOLD analysis project Ga0335085, IMG submission 206712) | Soil microbial communities from Loxahatchee National Wildlife Refuge, Florida, United States - Lox_Sample_4.5 | ecosystem: Environmental > Terrestrial > Soil > Wetlands | place: USA... | reverse complement strand
AGTGCAGCGAGTGGCGCAGTTCGCTTTCATTCCTGTCCGGATGGATTTTCTTGAGGTGATCCAGGGTCTCGGCGCCGGTCATCCATGCTGGCGTAAGCGCTTTGCTCATGCTCGCGCCTCCGCTGGCGCTCCGCAAGGAAGGTCGCGGCGGAAGCACGCTGCGGAAAGCGTGCGTATCGGGTTGCAATCCCTATCCGCCGCGGATTGAGGCTACCGCGTCGCGCGATGCAGCTCCACCACCACGCCTGCCTTTGCTTCGCCCATCAACTGCGCCGTGCGATCCGCGACTGCGTCGGCCGCTGCCAAGAGCACCGCGTCGGCCGAATGGACGTAGCGGCTTGTCATCGAACGTCCCTTGTGTCCGATCATCGCGGCAATGGTTGGCTCACTGTAGCCAAGATCGGCCGCAAGGCTGGCGAAACTGTGGCGTAGCGTGTGAGGCGTAACCCCGCTCGGGAGCTGGCATACGGGCGCGATCTTGCGGGACCACACTTGCGGATAACCCGTCAGCCCACGCTCCCCGCGCGTGGCAGGGAAAACGAAGGCGCCCATGCGCGGAAGCTCGGTCAATACTTCGCAGGCGGCACGGGAGAGTGGGCGCACGCTCCTGCCGGTTTTTGTTTCGGATAGGGATGCCGTGCGGCGGGCGAAATCGATTTGATCCCAACGCAACGTGAGGGCTTCGCTGCTTCGCCAGCCCGTCAGCGCGAGAAACCGCGTCACGGCGATAGCAGCGGGCCATATCTGCGTTTCCGCCTTCCGCAAGCCTTGCCCCAAGGTCCGATATTCCGCATCACTCAAGCGGCGCTCGCGTCGGCCGTCCGCGAAGCGCACCACACCGCGAACGGGATTGTCGGCACGCATACCGAGCCGCACCGCGTAGGCAAACATTGCGCCAAGGAGCCCGATCGTTCGCGTGGCCGCGCCTTTCCCGCCTCGAATGCGTGTCGCCTTGCGGGCGGCGGTAGACCCCTTGCGCGCCGTTCTGCCGGCCGCGATGCCGTGCATCGCGCTTTCAACGTCGCGGCGGGTGACCGCCGCCACCTTCATGCTCCCAAGCAAGGGCTCTATGTGATCTCGAATGCGTCCCTCATCAGTCGCAATCGTGCTCGGACGCTTTGGTGACTGGCGCCGCGTCAGCAATCGGCCTTCTCTCGCGTCCGTGAGGTACTGGGTGCAAAGCTCGCGAACCGTCGCTGCTTTTCGGATGCTCGTTTTCTCCGCGGCGGGGTCGGCCTTGCGTGCAACGCTGCCGAGAAGGCGAATGGCTTCCTTGCGTGCCTCGTCAGGCGTCCAGGGAGCGCCGTGGCGGCCAATCGTGAACCACCGCTGCCGCCCTTCGGCCGTTCGGTATTTGAGCACGTAGGCCACCGCGTTACCGCTCTGGCGGCGTGCGCCAAAGCCGGGAACGGTCGCATCCCAAATCACCTCGCCCTCCCGGAGCTTGCCGATTGCCCTGAGCCCGATGCGCTTGTCTGCCATGTTTGCGGCCTGCCGTTTGGTAGCTAGCTACCAAATAGCTACCACATTCGCGCAAGCGACTGCAATCGAAGGCAATGACATGCAACCGAAAAAGCCTATGAAATCGGCATTTCTGCAACGTCGCGCAAAGTCAAGCTACCACGCGCAACCCTATGGAATTGCCCTCTCAAGGCTGAAACAGGGGTTCGATTCCCCTTGGGAGCGCCAATGAAATCAATAAGTTAAGGAAAATCGGCCAGCGCGTGTCCAACATTTGTCTAATAAACGCGCGCGAACAGAAGGACACACCAGCGCTCTTCCGCCCGCCACGGCGCTGTCCCACTCGTCCGGCCGGCGAACGGTCACACCTTCGGCCAACGTCTCCACTCGCCACGATTATCAGTTTCGTGTCAGCAAGCTGTTGACAAAATGTAAGCAATATGCTTACATAATGGCGTGATCCGGTCATTCAAGAGCAAGCCGCTGGCCGAACTGTGGGCGAAGGGCGCCTCAAAGAAGATAGACGCGCGGCTCTATGAGCGAATCCAGCGACGGCTCGACGCGCTCGACGCCGCGATATCGTCGGAGGAGATGGACCTGCCCGGCTTCGATTTTCGCCCCCTCAAGGGGTACAAACCGCCGCGCTATACCGTTCACGTCAACGGACCGTGGTGCATCACCTTCGAAATGGAGAAAGGAGACGCCCTCCGCATTGACCTCGAGCAATATCACTGACGGCTGATGATGATGGTCGGTAATCGACCTCTATATGGAGATTTTTGTATGACCGAGTATGCAGCGAAAAGGAATGCCGAGCGTCCCCCAACGCACCCGGGCGCGCTTTTGCGAGAGGATATCTTGCCGGCTTTGAGAGTGTCCAAGGTAGAGGTTGCTGAAGGATTGGGTATTTCGCGGCAGCACCTCTATGACATTTTGGGCGAGAAGAAGCCTGTTTCACCGGAAGTTGCCGCACGCCTCGGCGCGGCGTTCGGTAATGGGCCTGGGATCTGGCTGAGGATGCAAGCGGCCTACGATGCCTGGCATGTTGCGCGAAATGTGGATGTCAGCAATGTCCGGAAGCTTAAAGCGGCCTGAGCCCACGCTTGGATTATCCAACGGTAGGCAGCGGCGCTATTTGAACAGCCGGCGGAGCAGCGACCAGGCGCTTACGGAAGTACGGTTGAAGATCCGGTTATATGCGGCCTTCTTCGGGTTTGTGAGCCAGCCCCAGCCGCGCGGTGCCTTCACGCCTAGCCTATGCCTGACGGCGCGCTTCCACGACGTGCGCGCTGCGATGCTCTTCTTGATGCTTGGTCTGCGGATCCCGAATTTCATGGCCTCATGCGAAGCGCGGCTTCTCTGAGTGCGACGCGCTCGATTGCCAGCATATGAAGCTGCCGCAGATGCTGGCGCCCAATTTCGATATCATTGAATTGACGCCACGAAAGGCCGATCGCTTCGGCAAGCTGTTGCGGAGCGGCGCGTGAAGACTTCTTGTGCACGCAGGACTGCGGCAACGCGCGAACCTTTTGTAGGGACTGATCCGAGTGGACTTTTTCTGGTGCGAGTGACGGGCCAACTCAGGCGCGATCTACCCTGCTTCAAGTCGGTCGTTTGTATCTCTGTTAATGCAGACGCAAAGACCCATCGCTCGCGCCCGCCAGTGTGTGCGAGGATGCAATCGAGCTGGCGGCGGTCGCGGGGCAGTAGAGCACTGGCGAACAATTACGACGCGACGTGATCTTCAGGCTTCCGCTTGCGAGCATCGTTTGAAATTCGCTCGTGCTGAGCACCGCGTCTGTTGCCGTCGGCGCACACGTGCCCGACACGCAGCTCATGTTCGATGTCGGCTGGGTGGAGATCTCCACGGCGGCTTGCGCCGCTCCGCCGATGACAAGCCCGCCGCCCAGCGCCACGAGCGTTCCAAACAAAGCATGATATTGAGGCATAATTCCCACTCTCGTCAGTAACGCCCCCGGTCAAAACCGTACCTGCCTTGGAAAAATCGGACAAGAGTTCAATAAAGATTTCGTCTGCTCACGGAGAGAACAGGAATTGGCCCTCTGTTATCATGGCAGTTCTGTTACAGGTGAGATCTATCTTTGCAGTCCAGCGCGTGGCGCCCAACGTGGCGGTGTCCCGTGGTGTGCATGGGCGCCCGAGCCGGCCCAAGCGAATAAGGAGGCGGGACTTGCGCAATCCCCGGCAATAAACGTTCCTGTCGCGATGGCCGGTGGGCCATAAGTTGCGGGCATCCGTGACTGGCGACTCGAAAAATGCGTGCGGCGTCCTCCTTTGCCGGGGCGCACGTGCGCGTCTTGCGCCGCGGGCCCCGGCAGTTCTTTTCGCAGTTGCGAAATGACGCCAGGCCCGTCTATAAGCGCGCGCGTTCCCAAAGTGTTTTTGAATGGATATCCGCAACATCGCCATTATTGCCCATGTCGACCATGGGAAAACCACGCTCGTCGACCAGTTGCTCAAGCAATCCGGCGCCGTGCGCGAGAATCAGCAGGTCGCCGAGCGGGCCATGGATTCCAACGACCTGGAGCGCGAGCGCGGCATCACGATCCTCGCCAAATGCACGAGCGTGGAATGGAAGGGCACGCGCATCAATATCGTGGACACCCCCGGCCACGCCGATTTCGGCGGCGAGGTGGAGCGGATACTCTCGATGGTGGACGGCGTCGTCCTTCTCGTCGATGCGGCGGAATCGGTGATGCCGCAGACGAAGTTCGTGCTGTCGAAGGCGCTGAAGCTGGGGCTGAAGCCCATCGTCGCCATCAACAAGATCGATCGGTCCGACGCACAGCCCAAGGAGACGCTCGAGAGCATCTTCGATCTGTTCCTGGCGCTCGAGGCCAACGACGATCAGCTGGATTTTCACGTGCTTTATGCTTCGGGACGCCAGGGATGGGCGGTGGCCAATCTCGCCGAGCCGCGCACCGACCTGTCGCCGCTGTTCGATCGCATCGTCGCCGATGTGCCCAAGCCCAAGCCGCTCGCCAAGGCCGGCGACGCGTTCCCGTTCACCATGCTGGTGACGACGCTCGAGGCCGACCCGTATCTCGGGCGCATTCTGACCGGACGCATCGAATCGGGAGCCGTCACGATCAACCGCCAGATCAAGGCCTTGTCGCGCGACGGCACCGAGATCGAGCGGGCGCGCGCGACCAAGCTGCTGGCCTTTCGCGGGCTGGCCCGCGTGCCGATCGAGCGGGCCGAAGCGGGCGACATCGTGGCCATAGCAGGCCTTACCGCCGCCACTGTCGCCGACACGCTCTGCGACATGGCGGTAGTGGACCCGATCGCCGCCCATGCCATCGATCCGCCGACCCTGGCGATCACGGTCTCGGTCAACGATTCGCCTTACGCAGGCCGCGAAGGCGACAAGGTGCAGAGCCGCGTCATTCGCGACCGGCTGTTGCGCGAAGCCGAAGGCAATGTCGCCATCAAGGTGCGCGAGTCGGGCGAAGGCGCATATGAAGTCGCCGGCCGCGGCGAGCTGCAGCTGGGCGTGCTGCTCGAGACCATGCGTCGCGAGGGCTTCGAGCTTTCCATCAGCCGGCCGCGCGTTCTGTATCAGACGGAGGCCGAGACGGGCCGCAGGCTCGAACCGATCGAGGAGGTCACCATCGACGTGGACGATGCCTATAGCGGCATCGTCATCGAGAAGATCAGTCAGCGCAAAGGCGAGCTGCAGGACATGCGTCCGACGGGCGCGGGAAAGACACGGCTGGTCTTTTATGCGCCATCGCGCGGCCTCATCGGCTATCACGGCGAGTTTCTTACCGACACGCGCGGCACCGGCGTGATCAACCGCATGTTCCACGATTACGCCCCGTTCAAAGGCGCCATCGAGGGCCGCAGAAACGGTGTGCTCGTCTCTACCGGCGAAGGCGAGGCAGTGACCTATGCGCTCTTCTATCTCGAGGAGCGCGGCAAGTTGTTCGTCGTGCCGGGGACCAAGGTCTATCAGGGCATGATCATCGGCGAGAATTCGCGCGACAACGATCTGGACGTCAACCCGCTGCGCGCCAAGCAGCTCACCAATATCCGCACCCACTCCAAGGACGAAGCCCTCAGGCTCACGCCGATCACACCGCTCACGCTCGAGCAATCCATTGCCTATATCGGCGACGACGAGCTCGTTGAAGTCACGCCGCAGTCGATCCGTCTGCGCAAGCGGGATCTTCTGCCTCACCTGCGCAAGAGGGCGAAAGCAGAGGTGGAGCAATAGTCGGGCTGCATAATCCGGGGACAGTTTCGGTAGCTTCGACCGCAATTGTTTCGAATTCGCCGGTCCGGTTTCAGTCTCCCCCCACAATTCGTCGCTAGGCTCGCACCTCCAATTTGAAACGGAGGAATTTTTATGCCGCATGCCGTGACAGTATGGGTATTGGTCATGTTCATGCAGGGATCGGGCATGAATCATCTACTCTTTAGCGACCAGACGTCCTGCCAATCCGCCTTGACCGCTTACACTACCGCGTTGGGGAACACCGCGTCCGGCGCTTGCGTTCCGGCCACCAACATCCTTCGGCACAACTGGGACGGGGGCGACTGATCGCTTTCGGTACTCAAGGAACAACCATCGGCGGAGCGGCGGGTTTCCGTCTGCGATAGGGAACCCGCCGCCCGGCCTTTCGCCTGGCGCGAAACTGTGCACAGTCCTTTGCCGGACAGCCGCTTTGCGCGCGCGGCGAAAGATCGGGCCCATGTTGACCGTCGACGATGACACGATTGCCTTCGCACACCGCCTTGCCGATGCGGCGGGCGACGCGATCCGTCCCTATTTCCGGGCGCGGATCGATGTCGCCAACAAGCACAAGGAAGCCGGGTTCGATCCCGTGACGGAGGCGGACCGCGGCGCCGAGAAAGTGATACGGCGATTGATCGCAAACGAACGGCCCGATGACGGGATCCTCGGCGAGGAGTTCGGAGAGGTGCAGGGCACAAGCGGATGGCGCTGGGTGCTAGATCCGGTGGACGGCACGCGCGCCTTCATCACCGGACGGCACGAGTGGGGCTCGCTGATTGCGCTCGAACGGAACGGCGTTCCCGTGCTCGGCATCATCGATCAGCCGGTGCTGCGCGAGCGTTTCCTCGGCGTCAACGACCGCGCGGAAATGATGTGCGGCAGCGAAGTTGTACCGCTTCGCGCGCGTTCCTGCCCGGAGCTTTCCCAGGCGGTCCTCTGCGCGACCCATCCTGACGCCTACTTCACGGCGCCGGAGCGCGACGCGTTCAAACGCGTCGAGCGGCGTACCCGCATGACCCGTTTCGGCGGCGATTGCTATCTCTTCGCGGCACTCGCGCTGGGTTTCATCGATATCGTCGTGGAGTCGACGCTGAACCGCTGGGACGTCGCCGCACTGATCCCGCTCGTCGAAGGCGCCGGCGGGCGCATTACGAATTGGCAGGGCGGCCCATGTCTCGACGGCGGACAGGTACTTGCCACGGGCGATCCCGAGCTGCATGCGCAGGTGATTGCGCTTCTCAACGAGCGAGGGTGATCCGCCAAAACGCGCAAAATTTCCGCCATCGCGTTCAACACGAAGGCGGCCACGACGCTTGAGAGCCTCGCGCGAGGCGCAGACGAAATCAAATTCGCATTTTTCACGCGGAGACAATGAGGCGCGGAGGTTCCGTGAGTTCGCGCAGCGCCGAATGGGCTCGCGCCTTGCGCGCAGTGCAAACAAGAGCAAAAGGATTTTGCGCTGCGTAGGAAGCCACGTCCAGTCTTGACGCATTCCCAAGTTCTCTGCGCGGCTCCCTCGCTCCGCGTAAGAATTTCTCTTGAACGCCTTGCGCTTCGCCGATTCTTCCGTGTGCCTCGTTGCTCATCGTGTCTTCGTGGTTGAAAAGGGAAGTTTCGCACCGACGATGAGCGTGGATGAGCCGCAGAAGAGCGCAATTCGTTACGGCAGCATCCGCTCCAGCGTCGCCAGTTCATCGGCCTCGCGGGCAGGCTTGTCCCAACGGATGCGGTTGATGCGGGGAAAGCGCATCGCAACGCCGGATTTGTGGCGCGTCGAGCGCTGCAGGCCCTCGAAGGCGACTTCGAGCACGAGACCGAAATCCTTGTCGGCGCGCACGGCGCGCACCGGCCCAAAGCGCTCCACCGTATGGTCGCGCACGAACGTGTCCAGCTGCTTCAGTTCTTCGTCGGTGAAACCGAAATAGGCCTTGCCGACGGGGGCAAGCGCGCGTTCGCCGTTGGCGTCTTCGCGCCAGACACCGAAGGTAAAATCGGAATAGAAGCTCGAGCGCTTTCCATGTCCGCGCTGGGCGTAAAGCAGTACGGCATCGATGAGATGCGGATCGCGTTTCCATTTGAACCACGGCCCCTTCGGCCGTCCGGCCTCGTAAACGGAATCCCAGCGCTTGAGCATGAGACCTTCGGCGAGCTTCGGATCTCCTTCCGGCGGCGACGCGCGGAGCCGTCCGAGTGTCTGCCAGGCGTCGAACGAAACGAGCGGCGAAATATCGAGGCGAGCCCCGCTTGCGTGCGCCACGAACTGTTCCAGGCGCGCACGCCTCTCCCGGAACGGCAGCGCACGCAGATCGATTTCCCCGTCGAGCAGGAGATCGTAGGCGCGAATGAAGGCGGGGTATCTGGCGATGACCTTGGCATCAGGGGATTTTCGATTGAGCCGTTGCTGCAGATCGGCGAAGGGAGCGACGGCACCGTCGCGGCTGATCAGAAGCTCGCCGTCGATGACGCCGTCGAAATTGAGCGCGGCGATGACATCGGGGAAAGACCCTGCAATATCGTCTCCCGTGCGGCTGTAGAGCCGTCTTGTGCCATTTTCGCTCACCGCCTGCACGCGGATGCCGTCCCACTTCCATTCCGCGGCGTAATCTGCCGGATCAAGCCGCGGTAGATCGGTCGATTCGTCGAGCGCCTGCGCCAGCATGACCGGACGAAAGCGGCCGGGCGCTTTCGGCGAAGGTCTTTCGCTGCGTCCTTCAAGCCAGGCAAACAGATCTTCGTATGGCGGCCGCTGGCCATGCCAAATCTCCTCGATCGCTGCGATGTCGACGCCGCCCATCTCGGCCAGCGCCTGCTTGGCAAGCCGCGCCGACACGCCGACACGCAATCCGCCCGTCAACAGCTTCAACAGGGCCCACCGGCCATCGGCGTCCAGCGCATCGAGCCAGGTCTCGATCAGCATCTGCACATCGCTGCGCAGGGCACTCTGCAACGCATCGACCACTTCGGAGATTTCGGGCTCTTGGCGATTGCTTCCCGGCCGCTGCGGCCAGACGAGCGCTACAGTCTCGGCGAGGTCGCCGACATAGTCATAGGACAGCGCAAACAGTTCGCCATCCATTCGTGATTCGACCGCCTTGCGGATGAAGGCCGGTTTGGCAACATCGAACGACAGCGTCCCGGTCAGGGCAGCCAGTGCCCAGCCGCGATCGGGGTCCGGGCTGTCGCGCAAGAAATCCCGCACCAGCGTGAGCTTGGCGTTGCGCGCCGGCGTGAACGCCAGCCGGTCGAGCAATCGGGCAAACGCTCGCATAATTGCTTATCCTATTCACCGCGGAGACATGGAGGCCACGGAGGTGATGCACCCGCGCGAAGCGCAACGGTTTTCTACATCGAGAATTGAACCGCAGAGTCGCAAAGGCGCAAAGGATACTAGAGCGAGAAGGTCCTTGGCGACTCTGCGGTTCAATTCGAATTGCGCTTCGCGCAGTCTGCTTTACCTCCGTGGTCTCCGTGCCTCCGTGGTGCCTCTTTTCTATGTTCTACTCACCTTCGTTTTCATCATAGCCTTTGAGCGACAGCGGGCGGGCGGAAATGCCTTCGAGCCGTGCCCAGCGCAGCAGCGCCGCCTCCTCGCCATGTGTCAACCAGACTTCGCAGGGGTGGAGCTCGCGAAACGTTGCGGTCAGTTCGTCCCAATCGGCATGATCGGAAATGACGAGCGGCAGTTCGACGCTGCGTTGTCTGGCCCTGGCGCGCACCCGCATCCACCCCGACGCGAAGCAGGCCACCGGATCGGGAAAGCGACGCGACCAGCGGTCGGCAAGATCGGAGGGCGGAGCGATCACGACAGCCCCGGCAAAGTCCCGGCGCCCGGCATCGGTCGCTGCTGCGAGACGTCCGAGCGAAACGCCAAACGACTCGTAGAGCGCATTGAGCTTCGCAAGCGCGCCGTGTACGAAGATCGTCTCGTGGTAACCCGCCTCGCGCAGCAGGCATATGATCCGCTGCGCCTTGCCGAGCGCATAGGCGCCTACGAGATGGCAGCGTTCGGGAAACTGTGAGACGGATTTCAGGAGCTTGGCAATTTGCCCGTTGTCGTCGGGATGGCGGAACACGGGCAGACCGAACGTTGCCTCGCTCACGAAAACGTCGCACGAGACCGGTTGGAATGCCGGACAGGTGGGGTCGCGCCGGCGCTTATAGTCCCCGGACACTGCGATCTTGAGGTCCTTCCATTGCATCACGATCTGTGCCGAACCCAGGACGTGGCCTGCAGGAACAAGCGTGACGCTCACGCCGTTGATCGCGATGCTGTCGCCATAACGCGCCGCCTGCACATGTCCGGCAAAGCCTTCGCCGTAGCGCGCCTGCATGATGGCGAGCGTTTCGGCCGTCGCCAATACCGCGCCGTGACCGGCCCGTGCGTGATCGCCATGGGCGTGCGTGATCACCGCCTTCGGGACAGGGCGTACCGGATCGATGACGAAATCGCCGGGCACGCAACACAGCCCCGCAGGCGTGGGGCGCAACAGCTCGCTTGATTTGGTCATGGGCAAAAATAAGCACCGGGACCGCGGACGCCCTCGTCCGCATCTGATCGTGAAACATCCCGGATGATCGCAAAAATCAATGCTGAAACGACATCAATTGCGGACGGGGGCGTCCGAGTTCCCAGGAAGGGCCTGCCGCGTCGCTCTAACATTCTTCATCCCGTGACAGACCGCTCATGCATCTCCAATCGCCGGCAGTGTCTGGGACAGCTTGAGCATTCCCGCCCAGGGATCGCTTCCCAACTTGGCAACGCGTCTCGGCACCGTTGTCACATTGAATTTGCGCGGATCGAGCCGCGGGTTCAATTCGTCCCAGGCAAGCGGCGTTGCAACCGTGGCGCCTTCGCGCGACCGTGTCGAGTATGGTGCGACCGCGGTCGATGTCGGATCGTTGCGCAGGTAATCGACGAAGATGCGGCCGCGGCGCTCCGCCTTGGAGGCGCGCGCGATAAACCGGCCCGGCTCATCGCGTGCCATGAGGTCCGCCATGCGCTTGGCAAATCCCTTCACTTCGGCCCAGCTCCAGCGTCGGGCAACCGGAACGACCACATGCAGGCCCTTGCCGCCGGTGGTCTTCACGAAGCTCTCAAGACCCAGCGCCGAGAGCCGGTCGCGCGTGTCGCGCGCAGCCGCGACAACGTCGCTGAAGGCCACACCCTCGCCCGGATCGAGGTCGAACACAATGCGGTCCGGACGCAGCGGCTTGTCGATTCGCGAGCCCCACGGATGGATTTCCAGCACGCCCATCTGCACCAGCGCGATCAAGCCTTTGGCGTTCGTAATGTAGACATACGGTTCCGCATCGCCCACCCCGTCGATATGAGCCTCCTTCAGCTGAGAAGGAGAACCGGCGTGCGCGTGCCGCTGGAAAAAGCACTTGCTCCTCCGGCCCGACGGACAGCGCACCAGGCTTATCGCGCGATTGACGACATGCGGCAGCATCGACTCCGCTATGGCCTCATAATATTGCGCGAGCACTCGCTTGGTCACGTTCTGCTCGGGATAGAGAATTTTGTCTGGGTGGCTCAGCTGCACGCCATCAATCGCCATTTCCATGTCGTGGCCTCGAAGCCTTGAGTTACGCAGCAATGGGGTCCGAGTACGAATGCGCCGGCACGTTCCGAGTCCGTTCTGGCGAACTGTGGAAGGGTTGCTTCAGTCGCACCTCGCACCTGGGGTAGCCTCGGTGAAACGCAATGGCTTGCAAGCACGTTCACCGAAGGGCCTGAGGAATTGCGCGAAATGTCCGACTTCGCCGGCGTGAAGCTCCTGATTGCCGACGTCGATGGAACGCTGCTTACGCTCGACAAGGTGCTGACCGAACGGGCGCAGAGCGCAGCGCGCGGGCTCAGGCAAAAAGGAATTCGCCTGGCCGTCACCTCCGGCCGTCCCCCCCGGGGGATGGCGATGCTCGTCGCGCCGCTGGCCCTGGAGGAACCGCTGGCCGGGTTCAACGGCGGCATGTTCGCGCGCCCCGATCTTTCCATCCTGGAGTCGCACGCGCTCGATACGGGCACTGCATCGCAGGCGGCATCCAGGCTCAAGGAATTAGGCCTCGAAGCCTGGGTTTATTCGGGCAACGATTGGTTCGTCCGCGATGCTGCCGGTTCGCATGTCGCGCGCGAGGCAAGCACGGTGCAATTCGAACCACGCGTCGTCGAGAGTTATGACGCCGTGCTCGGGAAGGTGGCGAAAATCGTGGGCGTAAGCGATGATTATCCGCGTGTTCGTCAAGCCGATGCCGATCTCCAACGGGCGCTCGGTCGATGTGCCTCGGTATCGCGCAGCCAGAACTACTACCTCGATATCACCCATCCGCTCGCCAACAAGGCGGCCGTGGTCGATTATCATGCTGCGCGTCTTGGCCTTGCGGCTCAGGCCATTTGCACGATCGGGGACGGGCCGAACGACGTTCTCATGTTTCGAAAAAGCGGCTGTTCCATTGCCATGGGCAACGCGGCGGACGAGGTCAAGGCAGAGGCGAAGGTCGTGACGGACTCTTGTGACGACGACGGCTTCGCCAAGGCGGTCGAGCGCTATCTTCTGTCATAGTTGGACCCAGCGCCTCCGGGCGCGCATTGCTGCGTGCCGCGAGATAGTCCCCATCACCACAAAGGGCACCAAGAACACGAAGGCCGGCTGCGATGGCGAGGCTCCCGCGCGCAGCGCAGATTTTATCTGTGAGAAATGATTGCGCTTCGCGCGGACCCTTTGTGCCTCCCTTCGTGCTCTTTGTGTCCTTCGTGGTGAGCGCAATCGGCAAATGCGGACTCGGATGTCCGCGGCCGGTTATGACGCCGTCCGCTGGCGTTCCGTAGCGGCACACGGCCCTTCCTCCCGTGCACCCAGAATGGACCGGATCTTCATGCTCAACGCGGATCGTTCAAAGGGTTTGCCGATGAAGGGCAGGTCGAGGGCGCCCAGCCCGTGGCGATCGATGGCTTCGCCGGTGTATCCGGAAGTCAGTAGAATCTTGATCCCGGGCCGCAGGCGACGCGCTTCCTGAGCCAGTTCGACGCCGGTCTTGCCGCCCGCCATGATAACGTCGGTAAACAGCAGGTCGATCTTTTCGCCATCGCGCAAGATTGCGATGGCGGCATTGGCATCGGATGCGGGAATCGCCGTGTAGCCCAGGTCGCCCAGCATTTCCCGGCCCAGTTCGCGGACGTTGGCATCGTCTTCCACGATCAGTATCGTTTCTCCGTCGCCGGATTCCGGAGGCGGAACAAGCTCGTCCTGCGCACGTACAAACAGGGGGCGCGAAGATCGCGGCAGATTGATGGAGACCGTCGTTCCTTCGCCCAGCGCGCTTGCGAGCGTGACCACTCCGCCCGACTGGCTCACGAACCCATAGACTTGCGACAGCCCGAGGCCGCTGCCACGGCCCACTTCCTTGGTGGTAAAGAACGGTTCGAAGGCGCGCGCCACCGTATCCCTCGCCATGCCCGTGCCGGTGTCGCAGGCCCTGACAGTGATCCAGCCGGCAGTAGGCTTGGCAACGCCCGCCATGGCAGGTTCGTTCGTGCCGGCACATCCCACCTGCAGCGTAAACGTGCCGCCGTGGGGCATGGCATCGCGCGCATTCACTGCCAAATTGAGAAGGCTCGTCTCGAGCTGGGCAGGATCGAGCTCGCAGGCCAGCGGCTCGTCGCAGAGCACGAGATTGAACTCGACCTGCTCGCCGAGTGCATGCTTCAGAAGCTCGGCGAAGCCCTGCACACGCGCCCGCAAATCCAAGAGCTCGGGCTCCAGGTGCTGACGCCGCGAAAAGGCGAGCAACTGTGAGGTAAGGCTGCGTCCCCGCTGTGCCGCCTGGCGCATGGCCGACAAATGGCGCGTAATGCGCGCGTTATCGGCAAGCTTGGGCTCCAGAAGGTCGAGATTGCCAAGGACGACCGTCAACAGGTTATTGAAGTCGTGCGCAATGCCGCCGGTGAGCCGCCCGACGGCTTCCATTTTCTGGGCCTGGCTCAGCTGCTGCTGCAACAGGCGCTGCTCCGTCACGTCCACCAGTGTTCCCACCAATTCCGGCGGGCCGCCGTCGCGCGGGTCCGAGAGGATTCCTTGATCGAGAAAGACCCGGTAGGAATCATCGGCACATCGCCAGCGGAATTCCCACGAGTACGCGCGAGCGGCGCGGATGTCCTTGAACACTTCCCTGGCGCTCGCCCGGTCATCGGGATGGATACGGCTGCCTGCGAATTTGGCATCCAGCGTAAACCGCTCGGGCGAATATCCCGTCATCTTCTCGATGGACTGGCCAATGAACGTGATCGGGTAGGGTGGGTTCACGCTGCGGGAATGGCAACAGAGCGGAACGGCGCGAAAGATCGCCTCCTCGCGTTCGGCGCTCTTTCGCAACGCCTCCTCGATGGACAGCTTCTCCAGCCGTACACTGAAGTTTTCTTGCTGCAGCGCGAGGCGCAGCTCGGCCTGCCGCTCGATCTCGACCTGCTTGAGGTAGAGATCGACGAATACGGACACCTTGGATTTCAGGATGAAAGGGTCGACCGGCTTGAAGATCATGTCTACGGCGCCGGCCGAATAGGCCTGCAGGAGATGGCTGTCGTCGCGATAGACGGCGGTCAGGAACACGATCGGTATGTGGCGGGTCTTCTTTCTCGCGCGAATGAATGAAGCGACTTCGTAGCCGTCCATCCCGGGCATCTGCACGTCCAGAAGAATGACCGCAAAATCATGGAACAGGACATGACGCAGCGCCTCTTCGCCGGAGCGGGCGATTACGAGGGTTTGCCCGAGACTTTCCAAAACGTTGGTTACGGCCTCGAGCGTGCGTTCGTCGTCGTCGACCACGAGCACGCGCGCCTCCGGCGGACGCACAAGCGTTCCGCTGGGAGGCGCGCTGAGCTCCGGGAGCATCACAGGCCGGCCCGATCAACTCGCAAGAGCGGGGAATTCCACGACATTCCGTCCATGACCGCTCCGGAGATCCGCATCCGCCCGCTTGATTGCCACTCTCAGCACCGACACCAGCTGCTCGATGTCGAGAGGCTTGGCGATGTAATCCGAGGCGCCTGCTTCAATGCATTTCTGCCGGTCGCCCTTCATGGCCTTGGCGGTCACCGCAACGATCGGAAGAGACGTGAATTTCGGCGTCGCACGGATTTCATGGATTGTCTCATATCCGTCCATGCCCGGCATCATGATATCGACGAGCGCCGCGTCGGCATCCGGCAGCCGACTCAGGAGTTCGATCCCCGAGCGGCCGCTCTCGGCATAATGCAGCTCGACGCCGTGCTCCTCGAGCGCGCTGGTCAACGAGAAGATGTTGCGGATGTCATCGTCGATCACGACGATCTTTCGCCCTACGAGCAAAGGATCGCGGCGCCGGATCTGCTGCACAGCCGCTTTGGCGGCCTCCGGCAGCTTGTCGAACGGCTGGTGCAGGACAAGCGACACCTCGTCCTGCAGCTCGGCGGTCGTGCTCGCGACGACCATGCGTTCGAGAGGGGCAATCGGCGTGACGCCCGGGTCGCCGCCGTTTCGTGGTCTGAAGGCGACGACGGGAATTTCCGCCGCATCCAGAAGGTTGGCGATTTCCCGCTGGGGCAGATCGTGCTCGCCGCTCAAGTCCCACACCACGCAATCGATCGTCCCGCCCAATGCTCCTTCGACCTCCGCCAAGCCGGTTGCACGCATGATGTGCAGGCCATCGAGATCGAAATGATGGGCGATGCCGCGCTCGCTCTCCTCCGAGATGATCAGAAGCTTCTTCTGCCGCATGCCGAACTTCTTGGCGTTGTCGAGAGTCAGAAGAATGCTTGTCCGGTCCACCGGCTTGCCCGAAAACCCATAGGCGCCGAACTTCAATCCCAGCCGGTTGCGATCATCGGCCGAGATCACGTGAACCGGAATGTGGCGGGTTTCGGGATTGCGCTTCAAGAGATCGAGCAGCGCGAAGCCATCCATGTCCGGCAGCGCGATGTCGAGCGTGATGGCGTCGGGCCGGAACCGCTTGGCGAGCGTGACCGCGCCCGCGCCTTCTCCCGTTACGACCGCCTTGAATCCCGCCTCCCGAGCCATCGCCAACAGGATCGAGGCGAACCGCGGATCGTCTTCCACGATCAGAACCACCGGGTCGCCGCGATTGATGGTCTCGCGGTCGTCGACCAGATTTTCCTGGTCGGCATCCGACAGGGCGATACGGGAAACCGCAATCGCCCGCGCGCCCTGACCGCGCGTGGTGCCCGCAACCGGGCTGAAGACAAGCGGCAGGAACAGCGTGAAGGTGCTGCCGCGCCCAACGGTGGAATCCACCGTCAGCTCGCCGCCAAGCAGCCGGGTAAGCTCTCGGCTGATCGAGAGTCCGAGGCCCGTACCGCCGTATTTGCGGCTCGTTGTGCCGTCGGCCTGCTGGAAGGCTTCGAAGATGATCCGCTGTTTTTCGTCAGGAATGCCGATGCCGGAATCCTCCACTGAGAACGCGATGACGTCGCCGGCATCCTTGAGATGCGTGTTGGAGGGCGACCAGCCTGCGTTCGCCCGCGAGATTCTGAGCCGGACCTGGCCCCTTTCGGTGAACTTGAAAGCGTTGGAAAGCAGGTTCCGAATGATTTGCTGCAACCGCTTGTCGTCGGTGACGATGGCGCGGGGCAGGCTCTGATCGATCTGGATGGAGAAGTCGAGTTTCTTGTCTTGTGCGATCTGGGTGAAGGTGCGGTCCATGTGATCGCGCAGCGATCCGAATGACGTCTCGCCGATATCCAGGGTAACGGTGCCGGACTCGATCTTGGAAAGGTCGAGAATGTCGTTGATCAGGCTCAGCAGATCGGTGCCTGCGTGATTGATGGTGCGGGAAAACTCGACCTGCTTTTCCGTCAGATTGCCCTGCGTGTTCTCGGACAGGAGCTTGGACAGAATCAGCAGGCTGTTGAGCGGCGTCCTGAGCTCGTGGCTCATGTTGGCCAGGAATTCCGACTTGTACTTGGAGGTCAGCGCCAGCTGCTCCGCTTTTTCCTCGAGTTCGCGCTTGGCCTGCTCGACCTCGCGGTTCTTGGCCTCCACTTCGGTATTCTGCGCCGACAGCAGCTGTGCCTTGTCCTCGAGCTCTTCGTTGGTGTGCTGCAGCTCTTCCTGCTTGGTGCGCAGGAGTTCCTCCGATTGGCGCAACGTCGTCGCCTGCTGCTCGAGGCGATCGTTGGTCTTCTTGAGTTCCTCCTGCTGCGCCTGAAGCTCGGACGTAAGAAGCTGCGACTGCTTGAGCAGGCCTTCGGTACGCATGTTTGCGGCGATCGTGTTGAGCACGATGCCGATCGATTCCATCAGCTGATCGAGGAAGGATTGGTGCGTCTCGCTGAACTCGCTGAACGAGGCCAGCTCGATGACGGCGTTGACCTCGCCTTCGAACAGCGCCGGCAGGACGATGACGTTGAGCGGCTTCAATTCCCCGAGTCCCGAGCTGATGCGGACGTAATCCTCGGGAACGTTGGTGAGCAGTATGCGCGACTTCTCGTACGCGCACTGCCCGATCAGCCCTTCGCGCAGCGCGAAGCGATTCGCCAGATGCTTGCGCTGGTTGAATGCGTAGCTTGCCGCCAGATTCAGGCAGAAATCGTCGTCCTCGTCCTGCTCCGCGACGTAGAAGAGCGCCTGTTGCGCGTTGACCAGCGGCGCCAGCTCGGACAGCACGAGGTTGGACACCGTCGTCAGGTCGCGCTCGCCCTGCAGCATGCGGGTGAAGCGGGCGAGGTTCGTCTTCAGCCAGTCCTGCTCCGCGTTCTTCAGCGTCTGATCGCGCAGGTTGCGGATCATCTCGTTGATGTTGTCCTTGAGCGCCGCCACTTCGCCCGACGCTTCCACGGTGATGGACCGCGTCAGGTCGCCTTTGGTCACGGCCGTGGACACTTCGGCGATGGCACGCACCTGATTGGTGAGATTGGCTGCCAGCTGGTTGACGTTGTCGGTCAGGTCGCGCCACAGACCGGCGGCGCCGGGCACGCGCGCCTGGCCGCCGAGCTTGCCTTCGATGCCCACTTCGCGGGCGACGTTCGTCACCTGGTCGGCGAACGTGCCCAGGGTTTCGATCATGCCGTTGAGCGCTTCGGCCAGCGAGGCGATCTCGCCCTTGGCGTCGAGCGTCAGCTGCCGCTTGAGGTTGCCTTGCGCGACCGCATTGACGACGTCGGCAATGCCGCGCACCTGGCTCGTCAGGTTGGCGGCCATCATGTTGACGTTGTCGGTCAAGTCCTTCCACGTGCCGGCCACGCCCGGCACCTGCGCCTGGCCGCCGAGCTTTCCTTCGGTGCCCACTTCGCGCGCGACGCGCGTCACTTCGGAGGCGAAGGAGTTGAGCTGGTCGACCAGTGTGTTGATGGTGTTTTTCAATTCGAGAATCTCGCCGCGCACGTCCACGGTGATCTTCTTGGACAGATTGCCCATCGCGATGGCGGTGGTCACGTCGGCGATGTTGCGCACCTGGCCGGTCAGATTGGCGGCCATCAGGTTGACGTTTTCCGTCAAGTCGCGCCAGGTGCCGGCGACGCCGCGCACGTTGGCCTGACCGCCGAGCTTGCCTTCGGTGCCGACCTCGCGGGCCACGCGCGTCACTTCCGAGGCGAACGCGTTGAGCTGGTCCACCATCGTGTTGATGGTATTCTTGAGCTCGAGAATCTCGCCGCGCACGTCCACCGAGATCTTCTTCGACAGATCGCCCATGGCGACCGCCGTGGTGACTTCGGCGATGTTGCGCACCTGGGCCGTCAGGTTGGTGGCCATGGCGTTGACGTTGTCGGTCAGGTCCTTCCACGTGCCCGCCACGCCCTTCACCTGCGCCTGGCCGCCGAGATTTCCTTCGGTGCCCACTTCGCGGGCCACGCGCGTGACTTCCGAGGCGAACGAGTTGAGCTGGTCCACCATGGTGTTGAGCGTGATCTTGAGCTCGAGAATTTCGCCCTTCACGTCCACCGTGATCTTCTTCGAGAGGTCGCCGTTGGCGACGGCCGTGGCGACTTCGGCGATGTTGCGGACCTGGCCGGTCAGGTTTGCGGCCATCAGGTTCACGTTGTCGGTCAAGTCTTTCCAGGTGCCGGCGACGCCCTCCACCTTGGCCTGTCCGCCGAGCTTTCCTTCGGTGCCCACCTCGCGTGCGACGCGCGTCACTTCCGAGGCAAACGAGTTGAGCTGATCCACCATGGTGTTGATGGTGTTCTTGAGCGCCAGAATCTCGCCCCGCACGTCGACGGTGATCTTCTTGGAGAGATTGCCGTTGGCAACGGCGGTCGTCACCTCGGCGATGTTGCGCACCTGGCCGGTCAGGTTGGCGGCCATCAGGTTCACGTTGTCGGTCAGGTCCTTCCAGGTGCCGGCGACGCCGCGCACGTTGGCCTGACCGCCGAGCTTGCCTTCGGTACCCACTTCGCGGGCCACGCGCGTCACTTCCGAAGCAAACGAGTTCAGCTGGTCCACCATCGTGTTTATGGTGTTCTTGAGGTCGAGAATCTCGCCGCGCACGTCGACGGTGATCTTCTTCGACAGGTCGCCCATGGCCACCGCCGTGGTCACGTCGGCGATGTTGCGCACCTGGCCGGTGAGGTTGGCGGCCATCAGGTTCACGTTGTCGGTCAGGTCCTTCCAGGTGCCGGCCACGCCTTCCACGCGGGCCTGGCCGCCGAGCTTGCCTTCGGTACCCACCTCGCGCGCCACGCGCGTCACCTCCGAGGCAAACGAGTTGAGCTGGTCCACCATGGTGTTGATGGTGTTCTTCAGCTCGAGGATTTCGCCCTGCACCGTCACGGTGATTTTCTTCGAAAGATCGCCCTTGGCGACGGCGGTAGTCACATCGGCGATGTTGCGTACCTGGCCGGTGAGGTTGGCGGCCATCAGGTTCACGTTGTCGGTCAAGTCCTTCCATGTGCCGGCGACGCCGCGCACGTTGGCCTGTCCGCCGAGCTTGCCTTCGGTGCCCACTTCGCGCGCCACGCGGGTGACTTCCGAGGCGAAGGAGTTGAGCTGGTCCACCATGGTGTTGATGGTGTTCTTCAGTTCGAGAATTTCGCCTTTCACGTCGACGGTGATCTTCTTCGAGAGGTCGCCGTTGGCCACCGCGGTGGTCACTTCGGCGATGTTGCGCACCTGGCCGGTGAGGTTGGCCGCCATCGCGTTCACATTGTCGGTCAGGTCCTTCCAGGTGCCGGCCACGCCTTTCACCTTGGCCTGGCCGCCGAGCTTGCCCTCGGTACCCACTTCGCGCGCCACGCGCGTCACTTCCGACGCGAACGAGCCGAGCTGGCCCACCATCGTATTGACGACCTTGCCGATGCGCAGGAACTCGCCCCTGAGCGGCCGGCCTTCGATCTCGAGGTTGATGGTCTGCGACAGGTCACCCTTGGCCACCGCGCCGATCACACGCGCCATTTCGGAGGTGGGTTGCACAAGGTCGCCGATCAGACCGTTGACCGTATCGACGTTCTCGGCCCAGGCGCCGGTGGCGTTGGGGAGCTTGGCGCGATGCCCGATTTTTCCTTCCTTGCCGACCAGCTGGCTGAGGCGGCCGAATTCCCGGGTCATGCGTTCATTGAGCTCGACCACGTCATTGAAGGCTTCCGCAATCTCGCCGTCCACGCCGGCCAGTCCGCCGGGCAAGCGCACCGAAAAATCGCCTTTGCGGAACGCGCGCAGGGCTCCCAGCAATTGTTGGCTTTCGAGTTCGGCAGTGGCCGCAAGACGCTGCATGAAGTCCCCTCCGGATTTATGGGCGCGCGCCGGCGCGCAAGGGCTTGCGAGGGATCGGCGCCGAGAATGCGGTATCACGCGGGCACAGGAGCCCGCCGCAGCCCAGCACTTCACCCGCTAACGTGGGTGCAAACGTGTCGGTTGCGTTTCAGTTCCCGAAGGGAACCGCGGCCGTGCCCGGTGCGGGAATCCAGGCGCCGACCGTGGTCCGTCGACCCGCTGCTTGCACCGTTTTGATCAAATCGTGTAAGGAAATCCTTATAACGAAAAGCTGCGCCCGGCATCGATTTGGTGGCCGGGTTTTTTATTGCCCCCGCGAGCGCGGGCGCCGCCGTCCGTCACTGATGGCGCGGTACAGCAAATGGATGGAATGTATCGGGATCAGGTGCGGACGGGTCCGCCAAATTCCCTGTTAAATTCCCTGCTCCGGCGCGGCGTAGGCACGAAAATGCCTGCAATTGCTGAGTTTGCCGGTGCGAGCCGGCAAGATTTCCCTGTAGATTTCCCTGTTAGCAGCGAATTGGGCATCGGCGGAGACGGCCCGCTGCGTCACATGCCTATGGTGAGCAAGGGCTTCAGTTGTAGGCCGAAGCCTTCGCAGCCTCGTGGATCAGGACGTCGTCCCGGTCCCGCCACACCCTGATGGTCTTCATGCGCACGAAGGCGCTTTCGAGAAGCGCGCGCGCCAGGATGATGGCGTGCTCGTCGCCAAAACACTGCGCGATGAACAGGCAGTTGCGGTTGCCGCCTTCGTTCAGCAGGTCAAATCTGTAGGGTGCGGCGCTCATGGCCCCTCGCTTCTGAGCGGTGCCGACTGAAGTCATTTCGCGAGCCTCCGCTGTCTTATCCGCCTAAAGCCATGCTGCGTCGAGAGGAATTTCCTACCCCATCACGTCCCCACTGCGCCGAGCGCAATCCGGTCGTCCCGGTCAACCACACCCAAGTGGGGAGCGTCGGGTTTTGCCGCAAGGGGACCTCGGGCGGGGTCTCAGTTGCCCCGGAGATTTTCAACCTGTATGGAACTTGCCTCGCCGCGATACTGCAGGATTGAGGCCGGCGACGGTCAGGCCTCGGGGCGGCGGTCTCTACGGGAACAGGAATGCGGCCTGGTACCGCCGATTGGCTGGAGGCACCGAAGAGTGTGCTGAACAGACTGGCGCTCTGGCGCTCAAGACTGGGCGCGGTCGCCCTGGCGCTGCTGCTGACCGCTTTCATCGGCGCGTTCGACTATGTGACGGGCACGCAGATTTCATTATCCGCCTTCTACCTTCTGCCCGTCTCCATCGCCGCCTGGTATGTCGGCTTGCGGTTCGGCCTGTTCATCGCCGCCGCCTGCGTTCTCGTCTGGGTCGGGGGCAATGTCGTGCATGGCGACGACGCGTTCAATACACCGCTTCTGATCCTGTGGAACGGGTTGGTGGAGCTGGCCTCGTATGTCGTCGTCGTCATCGCCTTCAACAGCATTCGCAATTTGCAGCGCAGCCTCGAAGGCCGCGTCGCGGAGCGCGCGGCTGCCCTCACAAAGGAAATTGCCGAGCGTGAAAGGCTGCAGCGGCAACTGCTGGTCATCAGCGAACGCGAACAGCGCCGCATTGGGCAGGATCTTCACGACGGGCTCTGCCAGCACCTTGCCGGCTCGGCGCTTGCCGGACAGGTTCTCCACGAAAAACTCGCCAAAAGATGTCTGCCCGAGGCGATGGACGCGCAACACATCGTGGAATTGATCGAGGAAGGCGTATTGCTTTCCCGGCGGTCCGCGAAAGGTCTGCATCCGATCGAACTCGACGCCGCAGGTCTCATGCTGGCACTGGAAGAGTTTGCCGTCACGACGGCGCGGCTGTTCAACATCTCCTGCCGCTTCGAGTGCGACAGTCCCGTGCTGGTGCACGACGCCGTAACCGCCGAGCACATGTTCCGGATCGTCCAGGAAGCGGTGCGCAACGCGATCAACCACGGCCGCGCGACGCAGATCGTCATCAAGCTCGAAATGCTCGATGACGGTCAGGAACTGCGCATCGAGGACAACGGCATCGGAATGCCGCATTCGCCCTCCCGCGAAGGGCTCGGCTTGCGCATCATGGCGCATCGTGCCGAGATGATCGGTGGCAAGCTGCGTGTTGAGCCGCGCGACGGCGGCGGAGCCGTGGTCTGCTGTGCAATGCCATTCAACATCGAAATGGAGGGTGAATCCCGTGAACGCGTTGCCGTCTAAGGTCTTTCTTGTCGACGATCATCCACTCGTGCGTGAGTGGCTCACCAATCTCATCAACCAGTTGCCCGATTTGACCGTCTGCGGCGAGGCTTCGTCGGCTGCTGCTGCGGTCGAGGGCATGGAGGCGTCCAAGCCGGCGGTCGCGGTCGTCGATCTGTCCCTCAAGGAAAGCTCCGGCCTCGATCTGATCAAGACCATGAAGGCCACGCTTCCCGATATTGCCGTCATCGTATTGTCCATGCACGACGAGCAGTATTACGCGGAGCGGACGATGCGCGCCGGCGCGCGCGGATATGTGATGAAGGGCGAGATGACCAGCGATATCGTCGCGGCGATTCGCGATGTGATGGCCGGCAAGATCTATTTGAGCCCGCGCATGCGCAAGCTGTTTTCCGAGCGATTTGTCGATGGCCACGTGCCGGGTCTGCGTTCTCCGGTGGAGACTCTGAGCGATCGGGAGCTGGAGGTGTTTCAGCTGCTGGGCCAGGGCATCGAAACCCGCCGCGTCGCGCAGAGGCTCAATGTGAGCATCAAGACGGTTCAGGCCTATTGCGCGCGCATCAAGGAAAAGCTGCAGCTGGCCAATGCGTCCGAGCTGCTGAGGGAAGCCGTGCGCTGGAACGACAGCCAGGTGCCGGGATGAGGACTTTGTGCCGCAAGCCGTGCCGATCGGTTTCATGATCTGAACCGCCGATCCGCATCGAATTTATACGGGCTCCTGCGTTATCTCGTGGCGCAAATCGAAATACCAACGTGTTTCGCAGGTCGGGAGCTCTTCGTGCGTTCAGTTGCTTTCCATAAGCCATCGTATTTGGAATCGCGGGAACCAGTAAACCCAGACCGGACCGATGCGCGCGCCAACCTCCTTGCCGGCTTGGTGCTGATTGGCATGCTGGCCCTGAGTCTGCTCGGGCTGGCAACGCTCATTGGCCTGGTGGGCTACGGCGTTCATCTCATTTTCGCGTAACGGCCCGGGTGCCCGGCCCTATTCCTATGGGCTCTATACAACTCGTGGGCAGGGCCGCTCTCGAATCTATACGGACAAAAAGTGATTTTACGTTCCGAATAGTGTCGAGACGATTATGCGCGATCATCATTCCGATGGATTCGGCTTTGATTCCGGGGAACTACCGCCACAGCCGCGCACGGAGTTGGACCAACGCAACCTGCGATCTGACGCGGCGGGCGCGAACTCTCCCGAACGGGTCTTGTGGGAGGCCGGCTTGGTGCTGGCAATTGCCCTGGGTATCGCGCTCGCGGTCAACCTGACCCTTGTCTCTCTTCATATCTCCTGAACCCGGACAGCAACGGTCTTCCGCTACGCGCCTTATATGCCTCTGCAGAACAGCCGCTCTCGAATCTATACGGGCAAACGGCCATCTAAGCACCGGTTCAGTTTGTCGAAGGTGTAGAATGTGGAGTCATCATTCAGGTTGGTTCGGTTTTGATCCCGATCGGGAGCCGCTTCTTTCGCGTCGGCGCGAACGCGCTGCCGAAGAGCGCGAATCAATGCTCGATACCGTGGATTTCAACGCGCCGGATGATGTCCTGGGCGAGGTCGGCCTCGTGCTCGTCGTCATTCTCGGTGTCGTACTCGCCATCAACGCGGCGCTAATCGCGCTGCATATTACGTGAATGGGTGCTCAGATGCGTAATCTTGGTTTCCTGGAGAATTGGCATCCCAGTTTGTCGCGCGCCGACCTGCTGTCCGGCGGCCACGCACAAAACATGGTGTCGCGCGTCGTGACCGCGGCAACCATCATGCTGGCGCCGGTCGTGGCGGTTGGGGTGGTCTGCGCCGCCTTCCAGTTTCTGACGAAATTCGTCTGAAGCACGCTTTATTGACAACCGTCAACGCTTTGGCTTGTGGCAGGCAATAACATTGAGATGTGCGAGGTGGGGTTTTTTATATGTCCCTTATATTGCTGCAGTGCAGCGGGCGCTCTCGAATTTATACGGCAGGCCCGTCAAGTTCCCGCTCAATGAGAAATGGAGGCCGCCTATGATGGACGCGGTGATGGTTTTATTCGGCCTGGTCATGTTCGTGGCCTTCCTCGGCTACACCACGCTCTGCGAGAATCTGTGAGGCGCCCATGCTGTTCGATTACATCCTCGGCGGAATCGTTTCGCTCGGCATTCTCGTCTACCTCGTCTACGCGCTCGCGCGGCCGGAAAAGTTCTAGGAAAAATTCTAAGCGGAAATATTAAGGATCTGCCATGACCGCCAACGGCATAGCCCAAATCCTCATCTTCTTTGCCATCATCGCCGCGGTCGCAGTCCCGCTCGGCGTTTACATGGCGCGCGTATTCGAGGGCGAACGGACGATCCTTTCACCCATTCTGCTTCCCGTCGAGAAGCTGCTTTATCGAATATCGGGCGTGGACGAAACGCGTGAGCAGAGCTGGGTGACCTACACGGTCGCCATGCTGTTGTTCAATCTTGCCTGCTTTGTGCTGCTTTATGCGATGATGCGGCTGCAATATTATCTGCCGTTCAATCCGCAGGCCATCGCAGGGGTTCCCGTCGATCTGGCGCTCAATACGGCCATCAGCTTCACCACCAACACGAACTGGCAGAACTACGGCGGCGAAACGACGCTGTCCTATTTCGTGCAGATGGCCGGACTGACGGTCCACAACTTCGTCTCCGCCGCCACCGGCATTGCGATTGTGATCGCCTTGATCCGCGGCTTCGTGCGCCGCTCCGGGACGACGGTGGGAAACTTCTGGGTCGACCTCACGCGCTGCAATCTCTACATCCTTTTGCCGATATCCATCGTGTTCGGGCTTATCTTCGTGTGGCAGGGGATGCCGCAGAACCTGCACCCCTACGTCACGGCGCATACGCTCGAAGGCGCCAAACAGGTGCTGGCGCAAGGCCCGGTTGGATCGCAGATCTCGATCAAGACCGTAGGCACGAATGGCGGCGGCTTCTTCAATGTCAACGCTGCTCATCCCTATGAGAACCCGACGGCCTTGAGCAACCTTCTGACGACGATCCTGGAGTTCCTGATCGGCGCCGCTCTCACCATGACGTTCGGGCGCATGGTCGGAAACATGAAGCAGGGTTGGTCGCTGTTCGGCGCGATGTCGATTTTATTCCTGGTTGGCGCCTTCATCTGCTACGGCGCCGAGAGCGCGGGCAATCCCAACTTTGCCAAGCTCGGGATCGATCAGCAGGCCGGCGAACTGCAGGCTGGCGGCAACATGGAAGGCAAGGACGTCCGGTTCGGTGTCACCGATTCCGCGCTGTTTGCCACCACGACGACCGATACCTCCGACGGTGCCGTCAATTCCATGCATGACAGTTACACACCGATCGGCGGCCTGGTGCCGATCGTCAACATGCAGCTGGGCGAGATCATTTTCGGCGGCGTCGGCTGCGGTCTTTACGGGATGCTGCTGTTTGCGATCCTCTCCGTCTTCATTGCCGGTCTGATGGTCGGCCGGACGCCGGAGTATCTCGGCAAGAAGATCGAATCGCGCGAAGTAAAGATGGCGATGCTGGCAATTCTTTCGGTGCCCCTGTCGGCATTGGGCTTCACGGCCATCGCCTCGGTGATCCCGATGGGGCTCGCGGGTCCGGAAAATGCCGGGCCGCACGGGTTCAGCGAGATTCTGTATGCCTTCACGTCGCAAACCGCCAACAATGGCAGTGCATTTGCCGGACTGACCGGCAACACGATGTTCTACAATCTGACCGGCGCCGCCGCGATGATGATTGGGCGGTTTGCCATCGCGGTGCCAGTGCTCGCGATCGCCGGCTCGTTGGTTCAGAAGAAGCTCGTTCCGGCTTCCGCCGGAACATTTCCCACCGACAACGGCCTCTTCGTCGGGCTGCTGCTCGGCGTGATCATCATCACCGGCGGCCTCATCTATTTCCCCGCTGATGTGCTCGGTCCCATCATCGAGCACCTCCAGATGGTTGCCGGCAAGCTCTACTAAAGGACATTTCAGATGAACGATCGTCCTGCGAATACGGAATTTGCTACGAATCTGATCCACCGCAAGCGCGGCGTGGCAGGTATTTCCTCCGAGATTCTCGTCAATGCGGTCGGTGACGCGTTCCGCAAGCTCGACCCGCGCACGCTCATCCGCAATCCGGTCATGTTCGTGGTCGAGATCGTCTCGGCGCTGACCACGATTCTCGTGATCAAGGAGGTCATGACCGGCGGCAAGGATATCGCCTTTGCCGCGCAGATCAGCTTCTGGCTGTGGTTCACGGTGATCTTCGCCAATTTCGCGGAAGCGGTGGCCGAGGGCCGCGGGAAGGCACAAGCGGAGAATCTGCGGCGCACGCGCACGCAGACCATGGCCAAGCGCCTCGTCAATCCGGCGTCACGCGATTATCGCAACGTGCCGGCACCCGAGTTGAAGCTCAATGACATCGTGCTCGTCGAGGCGGGCGATTTCATTCCGAGCGACGGCGACGTCATCGAAGGTCTCGCGTCGGTCGACGAGTCGGCAATTACCGGCGAGAGTGCGCCCGTCATTCGCGAGTCGGGCGGCGACCGTTCGGCAGTCACCGGCGGCACGCGGGTGCTGTCGGACTGGATCAAGGTGCGCATCACCGCGGCGCAAGGCTCGACGTTCCTCGACCGCATGATTGCACTGGTGGAAGGCGCCGAACGCCAGAAGACGCCGAACGAGATCGCACTCAACATCCTGCTTGCGGGCATGACGATCATCTTCGTCTTCGCCACGGTCACGATTCCGAGCTTCGTCACCTATGCCGGCGGCTACGTGCCGGTGATCATCCTGGTAGCGCTGTTCGTCACCCTCATCCCGACCACGATCGGCGCGCTGCTGTCGGCGATCGGCATTGCCGGCATGGATCGCCTGGTCAAGTTCAACGTGCTCGCCATGTCGGGCCGCGCAGTCGAAGCCGCCGGCGATGTCGATACGCTGCTGCTCGACAAGACCGGCACGATCACGCTCGGCAATCGCCAGGCCACCGAGTTCATCGCGATGCCTGGTGTCAGTCCGCAGGATCTCGCCGACGCGGCTCAGCTCTCGTCGTTGTCGGATGAAACGCCGGAAGGCCGTTCCATCGTCGTGCTGGCGAAGGACAAGTATGGCCTGCGCGCGCGCGAGATGGCGCCGCTCCATGCGCACTTCGTGCCCTTCACGGCGCAGACGCGGATGAGCGGCGTGGACGTCGAGGGCTCCTCGATCCGCAAGGGTGCCGTGGATGCCATCGTCGCCTGGGTGCGGCAGGTCAATAATGCGCCCAACATGCAATCGCCGAAGGAACTCGAGGAGATTACCGGGCGCATATCCCGCGCCGGCGGCACGCCGCTGGCGGTCGCGAAGAACGGTCAGGTTCTCGGAGTCATTCATCTCAAGGATATTGTGAAGGGTGGCATTCGCGAGCGCTTTGCCGAGCTGAGGCGGATGGGCATCCGCACTGTGATGATTACCGGAGACAATCCCCTAACCGCCGCGGCCATCGCCGCGGAATCCGGCGTCGACGACTTCCTTGCGCAGGCCAAGCCCGAGGACAAACTGCAGCTGATCCGCGACGAACAGGCCAAGGGCAAACTCGTCGCGATGTGCGGCGACGGCACCAACGATGCGCCGGCGCTGGCGCAGGCCGATGTCGGCGTCGCCATGCAGACGGGCACGCAGGCGGCGCGCGAGGCCGGCAACATGGTGGATCTCGATTCCGATCCGACCAAGCTCATCGAGGTAGTGATGATCGGCAAGCAATTGCTGATCACACGCGGCGCGCTGACCACCTTCTCGATCGCCAACGACGTGGCGAAGTATTTCGCAATCATCCCGGCGATGTTCGCCGCTTTCTATCCGGCGCTCAACGTCGTCAACGTGATGCGGCTGCATTCCCCGCAGAGCGCCATCCTGTCGGCCGTCATTTTCAATGCACTGATCATCATCGTGCTCATTCCGCTGGCATTGCGGGGCGTGAAATATCGTCCGCAGAGTGCCGGCAGTCTGCTTGCGCGCAACCTGCTCATCTACGGCGCCGGCGGCGTCATCGTTCCGTTCATCGGCATCAAGGCGATCGACATGCTGATGACGGCCATGGGCGTCGTCTGAGGAGAATCGAGATGTTGAGAGAGCTTCGCCCTGCCATTGTGATGGTGATCGGTTTCACCCTGCTCCTTGGTTTGGCCTACCCGCTGGCCATGACAGGCATTTCGCAGGCGGTGTTTCCCTGGCAGGCCAATGGCAGCCTGTTGACCGACAAGAACGGCCAGGTCATCGGCTCGGCGCTGATCGGGCAGAATTTCACTTCGCCCAAATATTTCCACGGGCGCCCGTCGGTGACGACCGACACGGATGCAAACGGCAAGTCGTTCAACTCGCCCTATAACGCGGCCAATTCCGTTGCCTCCAACCTCGGCCCGACGAGCAAGGCGCTGATGGACCGCATCAAGGGCGACGTGAAGACGCTCAAGGCGCAGAACAACGCGCCGGTGCCGGTCGATCTGGTCACGTCGTCGGGGAGTGGGCTCGACCCCGATATCACCCCCGCCGGCGCCTATTTCCAGATTCCGCGCGTGGCCAAGGCACGCGGGCTTTCGGAAGCCAGCGTCCATGCTCTTGTCGATCAGCACGTCGAAGGCCGTTTTCTGGGCATCTTCGGCGAGCCACACGTCAATGTGCTGAAGCTCAACCTGGCTCTCGATGCGCTGAAGTAGCGTGAGCCTTTTGGGGCCGCGCGCCTCCGAGCGCGCAATTCCGACCCTCCCCCCAGGTTGCGAGTTTGGGAGGCCGCGGCCCCAAAGTGGACTTAAGCCCACTACGCGGATTTCGGCAGCACGGAATTTGCACTAAGCTCCTCGTATGAGCGACGAATCCGAAAAACGCCCCTCGCCTGACGCCTTGCTGGCGCAGGCAAATAAGGAAGGGCGCGGCCGGCTCAAGATATTTCTCGGGGCCGCACCGGGTGTCGGCAAGACCTACGAGATGCTGGCTCAGGCGCGCCAGAGGCGGCTCGAGGGCGTCGACGTCGTCATCGGCGTTGCCGAAACCCATGGGCGTGTCGAGACCGAGCTTCTGACCAAGGGGTTCGAGATCGTTCCCAAGAAGCGCGTGCTCTACAAAGGCCTTGTGCTCGCCGAGATGGATCTCGATGCCATTCTGCAGCGCCGGCCCAAGCTCGTTCTGGTCGATGAGCTTGCCCACACGAACGTAGAGGGAAGCCGGCATCCCAAGCGCTACATGGATGTTCTGGAGCTGCTCGATGCCGGCATCGACGTGTACTCCACGCTCAACATCCAGCACGTGGAAAGCCTGAACGACGTCGTCGCGAAGATTACGCACGTAATCGTGCGCGAGACGGTGCCCGACTCCATCATCGACCAGGCCGACGATATCGAAGTTGTCGACACGACGCCGGACGATCTGATCCAGAGGCTGAAGGACGGCAAGGTCTACATGCCCGCGCAGGCGGAGCGGGCGATCAGGAACTACTTTGCGCCCGGCAATCTCACGGCCCTGCGCGAACTCGCGCTCAGGCGAACCGCTCAGCGCGTCGACGAGCAGATGCGCAACTACATGCAGACGCATGCCATCGAAGGGCCCTGGGAGGCGGGAGATCGCGTGCTCGTCTGCATCAATCAGGAACCGGATGGTATCGGCCTGGTGCGCTACGGCCGGCGGATTGCCGATCGGCTGAAGGCGTCCTGGGCCGCCATCCATGTCGAGACCGCGCGGCAGCAACTGGGCGAGACCGAACGGGATCGTATCGCGGAATCGTTACGGCTGGCGCAGCGTCTGGGAGGCGAAGCCGTCACCATACCGGCCGGCGACATCGCCGAGGGGATCGTCCGCTACGCGCAGGCGAACAATTTCACGCATCTGGTCGTGGCCCGCACCCACCGCTCGCGCTGGTCGGAATTGGTGCGAGGGTCGACGGCGCAGCGCATTATCCGTCGGGCGGCCGACATCAATGTCCACGTCATGGCGGACCGCGAGGCACGGGAACCGGAATCGCGCAAACGCGAAAAAATTCAGACTGCGGAGCCGGGCGCGAGCTGGCTCGATCCCAATGCCTACGGCGGGAGCTTCGTTTTTTCGCTCGTTGCCCTGCTCGTCAGTCTTCTGCTCAATCGCTATCTGCATATCTCCAACGTCGCCCTGGTCTTCCTCACCGGCGTTCTGGCGACGGCGGTGGCTTACGGCCTGTGGCCGTCCCTGTTCGCATGCATTCTGAGCATGCTGGCCTACAACTATTTCTTTCTGCCGCCGCTCTACACGTTCACCATCGCCGACCCCGAGAACGTCGTTGCGCTGTTCTTTTTTCTGGTCGTCGCGGCGATCGCGAGCAATCTCGCATCGCGGCTGAGAGCGCAGGTCGTTGCGGCGCGTGAACAGGCGAAGACGACGGAGGATCTCTACCTGTTCAGCCGCAAGCTCGGAGGCATCGTCCTGCTCGACGATCTTCTGTGGGCCACGGCCTACCAGATCGCCTCGATGCTGAAGTTGCGCGTGGTGCTGCTTCTGCCGGAAGAGGGGACGCTCGTAGTGCGTTCCGGATATCCGCCCGAAGACGTGTTGAGCGATGCCGATCTGGCCGCCGCCAAATGGTGCTGGCAGAACAACACGCCGGCCGGGCGCGGCGCCGATACCTTGCCGGGCGCAAAGCGGCTCTTTCTTCCGATGCGAACGGGCCGGGGTGCGGTTGGCGTCGTCGGTCTCGACCGCGATCGGCCTGGCCCCATGCTGGCGCCGGACCAGCGCCGCCTTCTCGATGCGCTGGCCGATCAGGCGGCGTTGGCGATCGAACGCGCCAATCTCGCGCGGGACGTCGACAAGGCGAAAATCGCCGCCGAGACGGAACGTCTGCGCGGTGCGCTCCTGACTTCGATCTCGCACGACCTGCGCACGCCGCTTGCGACCATCATCGGCGCAGCGACGAGCCTGATGAATTATCGCCGTTCGCTGGACGAAAAGGCGCACGACGAGCTGTTGCGGTCCATTCAGGAAGAAGCCGACCGCCTGAATCATTTCATCGGCAATCTGCTCGACATGACGCGCCTGGAGTCGGGCGCCATCGCGCCAAATCTCGATGCCGTCGATCTGGCAGACGTCGTCGGCAGCGCCATGCGGCGCGCGGGAAAGCTGCTCGCCAGGCACGAGACCCGCATCGACATTGCGCCCGACCTGCCGATGCTCAAGCTCGATCCGGTGCTGTTCGAGCAGGTTCTGTTCAATCTCTTGGACAACGCGGCGAAATACAGCCCCGCCGGA
>Ga0335085_10002783_pt1 | contig 31849 bp, 34 predicted proteins | sample Lox_Sample_45_FD_206712 | JGI IMG/M metagenome (GOLD analysis project Ga0335085, IMG submission 206712) | Soil microbial communities from Loxahatchee National Wildlife Refuge, Florida, United States - Lox_Sample_4.5 | ecosystem: Environmental > Terrestrial > Soil > Wetlands | place: USA... | reverse complement strand
AGCCGCTGGGCCCTGACGATGTCCGGGTCGTGGCGCTCCACGAGATCGGGCATCTCCTGGGGCTCAACCACAGCTCGGATTCCACCGACATCATGTATGCGACCGGGGGCGCCCGCGACCTCTCCCGACGTGACGTGCAGACCGCGCTGCTCCTCTACCAGCTCGTGCCCGGCAGCTTGAAGTGACTGACCTCCGCCCACCGATGTAGATTCCCGGCAGGCAGGTTCAATACATGGTTCGCCGCGTCATCGCCTCCGCGCTCACCCATTCCCCCGACCGGGATACCTCGCCGCTCGTACAGCTCCTCGACGCGCGGGTGCGTCCCGCGGAGCTCACCGAGGCGCTTCCCGACCAAGCGGTCCGCTGCTTCGCCTGCGGGCATCGCTGTCTCGTGAAGCCCGGTCGCCGCGGGATCTGCAAGGTGCGGTTCAACCGGGAGGGGACGATGTACGTCCCGGCGGGCTACGTCGCCGCGTTGCAGTGCGATCCGACGGAGAAGAAGCCGTTCTTCCACGTCCTCCCGGGGAGCGACACGCTCACCTTCGGGATGCTGGGCTGCGATTTTCACTGCGGGTACTGCCAGAACTGGCTGACCTCCCAGGCGCTGCGCGACGGCACCGCCGGGGTGATGCCGACCGACGTGACGCCGGAGCAACTGGTCGGGCTCGCCCGCCGGGAAGGCGCCCGGGTCGTCGGGTCCTCGTACAACGAGCCGCTCATCACCGCCGAATGGGCGATGGACGTATTTCGGGTGGCGCACCCGCAGGGCTATCGCACGGCGTTCATCTCCAACGGCAACGCCACGCCGGAGGTGCTGGATTACATCCGGCCCTGGACCGACTGCTACAAGATCGATCTCAAGGCGATGGACGACCGGCGCTATCGCGAGTTGGGGGGTGTGTTGGAGCACGTCCTGGATGCTATTCGCATGGTGTACGAGCGCGGGTTCTGGCTCGAGGTGGTGACGCTGGTCATACCGGGATTCAACGACGACGAGCGGCAGCTGCGGGCGGCGGCCGAGTACCTGGCCGGCGTCTCCCCCGACATTCCGTGGCACGTGACGGCGTTCCATCAGGACTACCGGATGACCGACTCGGCCAACACCACGGTGGAAGACCTCATGCGCGCCTGCGAGATCGGCGCCCAGGCCGGCCTGCGCTACATCTACGCCGGCAACCTCCCGGGCCGCGTGGGGCGTTGGGAGCACACCTGGTGCCCCGATTGCGGCAACCTCCTGGTCGAGCGCTCCGGCTACCGCATCCTCCAGCGGCACATCGGGCCGGATGGCCGCTGCCCAAGCTGCGATCGGCGGATTCCGGGAATCTGGTGCTAGCGGTTTCTCTTCTGGTGTTCCAGGCGGCCGCCGGCACAGTCACCACGCCCCCCGCTCCGCCCCCGACCGCGCACTTCGATGCCGCCACCTTCGATCGACTGGTGGAAGACGGTATCCGGCGCGGCGCCTACCCCGGCGGGGCACTAGTGGTGGGGCGGCGCGACACGGTGCGGTTTGCCAGCGGCTATGGCGCACTGACCTGGTCGCCGCAGGGATCGAGGGCGAGTGCCGAGCGGACCCTGTACGACATCGCGTCGATGACCAAAGTGGTGGCGACGACGACGGCGCTCATGATCCTCCTGGATCGCGGCCGGGTCCGCTTGGACGAGCCCGTGCGGACGTACATCCCCGAGTTTGATGGAAGCGGAACTTCGGGAATCACCGTGCGCATGCTGCTCAACCACACCTCCGGTCTGGCCTCCGGGGACACGTCCCTGCCGCATGCCAGCGACTCGGCAGCGGCGTGGCGCAAGGTGTTCGCCGCCACGCCGCGCGTGCCGCCCGGTACCCGCGTCGTCTACTCCGATCTGAACGCCATTCTGGCCGGCGAGGTCGTGCGGCGCGCGAGCGGAGAGCCGCTGGACCGTTTCTGCGCCCGCGAGGTCTTCGTGCCGATCGGTATGGCCGACACACGATACCGGCCGCCCCCCTCCGAGGTGGCGCGGACGGCCCCCACGAACCTCTGGCACGGCCATCCGATCGCGGGCCAGGTCAACGATCCGAGCGCGGCGAAGCTGGGGGGGGTGTCCGGCAACGCCGGCCTCTTCTCGACGGCGCGGGACCTGGGGCGATTCGCGCAGTTCATCCTGCGCGGCGGCGTGACCGCCGACGGGCGACGCCTGGTGCGCGCGGAGACGGTTCGGGAGTTCACCACCCGTTCGGCATGGTTCGGCGGGAAGAGCGAGGCGCGCGGGCTGGGGTGGCAGATGACCCCCACCGGAGAGACGACGAGCAGCGCGGGGCAGCGGTTCGGGGCCCACAGCTTCGGGCACACGGGATACACCGGGACGTCCCTCTGGATCGATCCCGACCGCGACCTGTTCGTCATCCTGCTCACCAATCGCGCGTTCGCTCCCCGGGCGCGACGCCCGTTCACCATCCTCAAGCAGGTGCGAGGCGCGCTGGCGGACGCAGCGGCTCAGGCGAGTGATGCGGAGTCTGCCGGGTCGCGATAGCCCCACCCTCATCTACGACGGCGCGTGCGGTCTCTGCCGCGCCGCCGTGGCGCGCGTGGCGGCCTGGGACCGGGAACACCGGGTGACGCTCGTGCCGTTTCAGGACGAAGACGCGGTCGCGCCTTTCGGGATCGAGCTACCGGCGCTGGCCGCGGCGATGCACCTCGTGTTTCCCGATGGCCGGGTGTTCGCCGGCGCCGACGCGATCCCCGAGCTGCTGCGCCTGCTCCCCGGGAGAGGGTGGCTGGCGCCCTGGTTTGATCTGCCGGGAGTACGTCCTCTGGCCCGGCGGGTGTATCGACATGTGGCGGAACGGCGCCACTGCGCCGTCCGGGGACTCCCCTCCCATGAAGGCAGGGGATAGGTTGGCCCCGTGGAGGTCAAAGGCATGACGACGACGGCCCCGACGACGGAGGCGGTGCATGAAGCGCTCCGCGCCGTCAAGGACCCTGAGCTCAATCTGAACATCATCGACCTCGGCCTGGTGTACGATGTCGAGGTGGATGAGGGCAACGTGTCGATCCGGATGACGCTCACGTCGCCCGGATGTCCGGCGGGACCGATGATCATGAACGACATCCACAAGACCATCCGCCCGATGGAAGGCGTGAAGGACGTGGATATCGAAATCGTGTGGGAACCCTATTGGACGCCCGAGCGGATCGACCCGAAGATCCGCGCGATGATGGGATTCTAGATCGCCGTCAGCAGCACGTCCCCCAATACCGTCACCTGCCAGCGTCGCAGCTCCGGGATCCGCTCGAGCCCGGCGCGGTCGCTCGGGCGCGCGCGGGCGACGGCTTCGAGGATCGACTTTCCGCACAACACGCCCGGATCGAGCGCCAGCTCCTGGGCCACGCGATTCCGCGCCGCTTTGAGGCGCTCCATGCGGGCGTCCCAATCCGGGTCCTTGGCCAGTCGCGGCGCCCGCGCGAGGCGTGGCAGTTCCGATTCCGGCAGGGCGATCGCCTCCGCGACGGCTCCCAGGAGTGGGGCTCCATGGCGGCGTGCCAGCACCGGCGGCAATTCCCGCACTTGGGCGAGCCCCGCCGCGTCCGCCGGGAGCGCGCGCGCCAGGCCCAGCAGGGCGTCGTTCCCCACAATGCGGAAGGTGGCCTTGTCCTGCGCCACCGCGACGCTCTCCCGCCAGACCCACAACGCGCGCAGCGCGGCGAGTTGTCGGGGCTGCAACGCCTTCGCGCCTTTGATGCGCAGGTAGGCCTCGGCACCGTCGGGACCGGGGCCGGACCAGCGCAGGTCCTCCAAACGCTGGAATTCCTCCTCGGCCCACGCGAGGCGCCCCAACGTCGTGAGGCGATCGCGCAGTGCGTCACGCAGCGCCGGAAGATGCCGGGTGTCGTCGGCCGCGTACGCGAGCATTTCCGGCGAGAGCGGCCGTAACGACCAGTCCGCCTTCTGGTAGTCTTTGGGGAGCCGGACGCCCAGGTGCTTCTCCAGCAGCGCGCTCAGCCCGATCGCCGGCTCGGCGGTAAGCTGAGCCGCGATGCGCGTGTCCCACAGCGCGCGTGCGCGGAAGCCGTAGTCGCGATCGAGAGTTCGCAGGTCGTAGTCCGCGTCGTGAAAGATCTTTTCCACGGCGGGATCGGCGAGCAGAACGCCCAGGGGGGCCAGGTCGACGGCCAGTGGGTCGATGATCGCGGTCTCGCGCCGCGTCGACAGCTGGACCAGGTAGACGCGATCGACGTAGCGATGAAAGCTCGCGGCCTCGGTATCGACCGCCACCAGCGACTCCGCGCCCCACCCCGCAAGGAGCTGCGCGAGGGCGGGCCCGGCGTCTACGTAGCGATAATCGGTCACTCCACTTTGCCGAGCTGCTCGAGTCCTGTGGCGATTTCCTCGAACGCCTTCGCCAAAGTCTTGTAGAACTCCGGGTCGGGGGGCTGCGGAGGGCCGCCGAACGGGTCTCCCGCGCACTTGCGCGCGGCGCGGGCGGCGTGACGGATGTAGTCGGTTGGCACCAGCATGGTGGGGCTCGGGGTCTAGAGGGTCAGATGCAAAGATACGACCGGCACGATACGTTTGCCGCGTGAACGCTTTCCCCACGGTCGAGCTGACCGTCTACCCCTTCGAATGCGACGCGTTCGGTCACCTGAATGAGGCGTCGTTCCTGGCCCTGTACGAGCGGGCGCGCTGGGACGCGCTCGCCAAGGGTCCCGGGATGGATTTGTTCCGACGGAGCGGCGTTTGGCCCGCCGTCCGAAAGGCGAGTATCGAGTATCACGCCGGAGTCTATCCCGCCGACGTGCTGCGGATCGAAACCATAGTCACGCGGCGTGGCACCACCAGTTTTTCGCTGCGTCACACCGCGACCCGTCTCAAAGACGGCGCGCAGGTCAGCGAAGCGGAGCTCGTGTTCGTGTGTGTCGACCCGCTCGGCCGGCCGGCGCCGATCCCCGAGGAGGTGGGGAATTTCCTCGGGCCCCGCGTCGCGAAGGGCACGGAGCTGCTCCGCGTGGAGACCGGGAAGGGAGGCGCGACGCTGCCGGTGGAAGTCCGCGGCGAGGGCGACATCATCCTCTTCGTCCACGGATTTCCCCTGGATCACACGATGTGGCGGCACCAGATGGCGGGGCTCACCAAGTGGAAACGGGTCGCGCCGGACCTGCGCGGCTTCGGGGGCGCTACCGCTCCGCCCCATCCCGAGGCCTACTCGATGGGCCGTTATGCGGATGATCTGATCGCGGTGCTCGACGCGGTCGGGGGGGCCAGCCGCGCGGTGGTGTGCGGGCTCTCGATGGGCGGGTACATCGTGTTCGAGCTGCTGCGGCGTCATCCGGAGCGGATCCGGGCACTGGTGTTGTGCGATACGAAGGCCGAGCCCGATACCGCCGAGGGCCGAAAGGTCCGCGACGAGCAGGCGGGCTTGGCCGAGCGAGAGGGGGTTGCGGCGGTTGTCGATCGCCTGCTGCCGAAGCTGCTCGGCAAAGCGACCCACAGGGCTCAGCCCGAGCTTGTCGCGGAAGTGCGGGAAGTGATGCTGCGCTCCTCGGTGCCGGGCTTCGCGGGGGCCTTGCGGGCGATGCGGGACCGGCCGGATTCGACTCCTGACCTGGCGCAGATCCGGATGCCGACACTGGTGCTGGGAGGAGCGGAGGATGAGCTGATTGCGCCTGCCGTGATGCACCAGATGGCCACCCAGATCCCGGGCGCCCGCTTCGACTCGATCAAGTCCGCCGGGCACATGGCGCCGTTAGAGCAGCCGCTCGCCGTGGGGCGAGTATTGGGCGAATTCCTGGAGTCCCTGCCGAAGTAGCGGATCGTCGAGGTGGGACTACGCTCCCTTGCGCTGCGGCTTTCCTGGCGGGTTCGGTCCCTGAAACGCGTCGCGGTTCTTGGCGATGAAGGACTTCCACTGCGGCGGCGTGTCTTCCTCCGGGAAGATGGCGGTCACCGGGCACTCGGGCTCACAGGCGCCGCAGTCGATGCATTCGTCGGGATGGATGTACAGCATGTCCTCGCCCTCGTAGATGCAATCCACGGGGCAGACATCCACGCAGGACCGGTCTTTCACGCCGATGCAGGGTTCGGCAATGATGTACGGCATATGCTAGGACTCCTGGAGAAACGCGCGGCGCCACGAGACGCGCGGGAAACCTAGAGCGGGCGGAAACCGAGTCAAGGGTCCGGGCCTGCGCAGAGTGGCGATTCGCATCGGTATCAAAGATACGCATCGGTATCCGCAATCTGGCCGAGCGACTCGACGGAAATCCCGCCCTGGGTGCTCGGGGATCACTGCAGGCGGAGTCGCATCCGAAGTCTGATACCGACCGGTATCTGAACCTGCAGTGAGAACCGCCTCTGGTTGCCATTTGCGATACCGGTTGGTATCATAGATACCGATGGGTATCGCCAGGCAACAGCGCAAGGCGGAGACCCGGGCCCTGGTACTCGAGGCAGGGCTCCGCGTCGTGGCCGAACACGGCATTGAGTTGGCCACCCTGGATGAGATCGGTGAGGCGGCGGGGTTCACGAAAGGCGCGATCTACCGCCAATTCCCGTCGAAGGCCGCGTTTCTGCTGGGACTGTTCGAGCAGTATGCGGCGGTGGCGCGGGTGGGGGCCGGGGCGCGTCGCGCGGCGTGGTTCGTGCCGCTGACGCTGCAGTTCGCGGCACAGGCCGTTCGGGATCCCCTGCTGCGCCGCCGGTTCGCAGGCGTCCTGGCGGAGGCGCCGGACGGTGGGTCGCCCGACGGGCAACTGCTCAAGGCCCTCGCCCGGATATTCCCCGCGCCGGCATGACCGACGCTGGCGCCTCACGGTCAACCCTCCGCCGGCTCTCTCATCGCGCGCAGGTACTCACGGTCCCAGGCTGCCGGGATGCTCTCCCGCGGCGAATACGGGCCGGGACGGTAGGCGCGCGAACCCATGCCGATCTGGCTCTCCTCGCAGATATGCCAGTCCTGCCGGTTGGTGCGATCCCAGAACTCTTCGGCGTCGGCGATGTTGTAGCCGGGAGACCCCGGGGAGGCCGGGTGCACCAGCCACTCGCACACGACCCGGCTTTCCCGCTCGCTCACCGGGCGCACCATGTAATAGACGGCGTAGTCGGGGTGCAGTGACAGCATCATCGACGGGAAGATCGTGTAGTAATAAGCCCGTTGCCGGTCGTCGGCCGGCAGCTCGCCGAGCGGCAGCCCGCAGCTCTGACCACTCAGAGTCGCGCTCGCATGCGGAGCGGCGATCTGCATGTACCCCCCCAGCACCCGTCCTTCGACCAGGTCGTTGGCGCCGCTCAAATACGGGAGCTTGCGGGTCAGCTCGGGGTGGATCGTGGGACAGTGCAGGCATTCGGAGTAGTTCTGGAGGATCAATTTCCAATTGGCCCGCACGTCGTACTCGATACGCCGCACGGTGACCAGCTCGGGAAGATTGAACCGCGCGAGCCTCCCTATGAGGGGGGCGAACGCCTCCGCGAACGGCTCCGGACCGGGGTCCAGGTTCACGAAGAGGAACCCTTCCCATTCAGCGAGTGCCACGGCGTGCAAGGGGAAATCCCGCTTGTCGAACCCCTCCACCTCATTCATGTGCGGGGCCCCGATGAGACGCCCGTCCAGGGCATAGGTCCAGGCGTGGTAGGGACACTGGATCGTCTCCGACCGGCGTCCCTGCGGCTCGGTACAGAGCCTCGTGCCACGGTGGCGGCAGACGTTGTAGAACGCGCGGAGGGTGTCACTCTGATCGCGCACCAGGATGAGGGACTCGCCCTCGACGTGGACCTGGCGGACGTCCCCGGCGTGCGGGATGTCCATGGCTCGGCCGACCGCGATCCACTGCCGCGCAAAGATCCGGTCCTGCTCCAGCCTGAGGACCTCCGCGGCCGTGTAGTAGCGACCCGGCAGCGTGCGGGCCCCCTGGCGGTAGGAGTCCGCGGTGCTCAGGAACGCGGTCATGTGCGCTTCTCCCTGAGGATCTCCCGGGCGGCGTTGCGGCCGCTCGCTCCGGCGATGCCGCCGCCGGGATGGGTCCCGGCGCCGCAGAGAAACAGGCCGCGGATCGGCAGCCGATATTGGGCCCAACCCGGCACCGGCCGCATGAAGAAGATCTGATCCAGCGTCAGCTCGCCGTGGTAGGCGCTGCCTTCACTCAGCCCGTAGCGGTCCTCGAGGTCCTTCGGCGTGACGACGTGGCGGTGCAGCACGGCTTTCTTGAAGTTGGGGGCCACGGTCGCGAGGGTATCCGTCACGAGGTCCGCCAGACGGGCCTTGGCCGCATCGTCCCAGGCTCCCTGCTTCAGGTGATACGGCGCGTATTGCACCTGCACCGTCATCACGTGGCGGCCGGCCGGCGCCACTCCCGGATCGAGGAGCGAAGGAATCCTGGCCTCGAGATAAGGCTGCCGCGAGACGCCCCCGTGCTTGGCGTCATCGTAGGCGCGCTCGAGGTAGTCGAGGCTCGGCGCCATGGAGATGGCCCCACGCAGGTGGGTCGCATCGCCGGACCGCGATGGGAAGTTCGGGAGCTCGGCCAGGCCGAACGAGACCGTCGCCGCGGCGCCGCGGAACTTGATGTTGCGCACGGCGCGGAGGAACTCGGGCTCGAATTCGCCGGGATCCACCAGGTCGAACACGGTATGACGTGGGTCGGCGCTGGAGACCACCAGCGACGCGGCGATCTCCTCGCCCGACTCGAGCACCACCCCCGACACCCGCCCGTTGCGCACCTGCACTCGACGGACCGGCGACGTTGTGCGGATCTCGGCACCAAGGCCGCGGGCCGCCGCCGCGAGGGCGCGGCCCAGGGCGCCCACGCCGCCCGTCACCAGATGGCTCGCGCGGACCGCTCCCGCCGGACGCCCCACGTGATGGTGGAGCAACACAAACGCGGTGCCTGCCGAGCGAGGGCCCTGAAGGATCCGGGTGATCCCGCTCGCCCCGACGGTTCCCTTCAGGAGGTCGTCCGTGAAGGTGTCGTCCAACCACTCGGCCACGGACATCGGGAGGATACGCAGCAGCTCCATCATCGCCGCGCCGCCAAGTCCGCGTAGCCGGCGTCCTAGCCCGAGCAGAGTGAAGAGATCGCGGGTGCCCGGGTCCGGGACCCGCGGCGGCGTCACGGCGTATAGGCCCTCGAGGAATCCCGCCAGCCGGGCCACCCGGTCGGTGAACCCCGGCCATGCCGCGGCGTCCGTTCCGGAATTCCGGGCGATCTCCGCGGCCGTCCGCGCCGGGTCGGTCCACAGCACCAGAGAGCGGCCATCACCTACCGGCGCGAACACGCTCGCTTCGGGAACGACGAGGCGCAGCCCGTGGCTCGCGAGATCCAGATCTCGGGCGATGCCCGGGGGGACCCATCCGGCATCGTGCCCCAGGGTGTCGAGCTGGAATCCGGGGGCGGCCGCCTCCGTGACGGCAAGCCCGCCGGTGACTTCCCGACGCTCGAGCACGAGCACCTTGCGCCCGGCCTTGGCCAGGTAGCCCGCGGTGACGAGCCCATTCACGCCACCGCCGATCACGATCACGTCGTGGGAGCGAGCGGGGCTCATCGCCAGTCCTTGAGGATGCGTTTGGCGGCGAGCAGTCCGGAGGCGCCCATAATGCCGCCGCCGGGATGGGTACCCGATCCGCACTGGTAGTACTGTGCCACCGGGGTCCGATACTTGGCCCAGCCCGGAACCGGACGGAGGAAGAAGAGCTGATGTAGGGCCAGCTCGCCCTGGAAGATGTTGCCCTCGGTGAGGCCGGTGATGCGCTCGATGTCCCAGGGCGTAATCACCTGCCGGTGGAGGATGGCGCGCTTCAGGTTGGGGGCGAACTGCGAGAGTGTGTCGACCACCGCGTCCCCGAACGCTTCGCGCTTCGTCTCGTTCCATCCCCCCGTCAGGTTGTGCGGGGCGTACTGGACGAAGATGGACATCACATGACGCCCGGGGGGCGCCATGTGCGGATCGATCATCGAGGGGAAGATGATGTCCATATAGGGGCGGCGAGAGAACGCCCCGTACTTCGCGTCATCGTACGCGCGCTCGAGGTAGTCCACCGACGGGGAAATCGAAATGGCTCCGCGGTGATGCGGCCCGATCCCCGGGAGACAGGTGAAGTCCGGGAGCTCGGCCAGGGCCAGGTTCACTTTCCCGGACGACCCGCGGAACTTGAAGCGCCGGATCCCGGCCACGAAGTCTTCGGGCAACGTCTTCTCGTCGAGCAGCTTCAGGAAGCTGCGATGCGGGTCGAGCGACGACACCACGACCTTGGCGTGGAGCTCGTCCCCGTTGTCGAGGGCGACCCCGGTGGCCTGACCCTCCTTCACGATCACCTGTCTGACGCCGACTCCCGTCCGCACCTCGGCGCCGAGCCGCCGCGCGGCGCCGGCGATCGCTTCGCTGATGGCGCCGGTACCGCCTTTGGCGAATCCCCAGGCCCGGAACGATCCGTCGATCTCCCCCATGTAATGGTGGAGGAGCACATACGCCGTTCCCGGAGACCGGGGTCCGAGGAAGGTGCCGATGATGCCGCTCGCCGACTTGGTGGCCTTCAGGACGTCGGTCTCGAACCACTCGTCCAGGTAGTCGGCGGAGCTCATCGTCATCAGCTTGAAGAGCGCGTGGAAGCGCTCCTGCCCGATGTCCCGGAAGTGCTTACCGAGCTTGAGCAGCCCCCACAGCTCTTTGGGCGAGAGCGAGGTCGGGTCCGGCGGCACCATGCTGAGAATCGGCTTGACCGCGTGGGCCATGTGATGCATCAGCCGGCCGAACTCGATCATCGCCTCCGCGTCCCGCGGGGAGTGCCGCGCCAGCTCCCGCCGGCTGCGGTCGGCGTCCCCCCAAGCCGCGAGGTAGTCGCCGTTTTCCATCGGCGTGACGGTGCTCTCCAGGGGCAGGATCTCGAGGCCGTGACGTGGGAGATCCAGGTCGCGGATGATTTCGGGCCGCAACAAGCTCACGACGTACGAGAAGACCGAATAGGTGAAGCCCGGGAACACCTGCTCGGAGACCGCGGCACCGCCGACCAGGTCGCGGCGCTCCAGAACGACCACACGCTTCCCGGCGCGGGCCAGGTAGGCGGCCGTGATGAGCCCGTTGTGGCCACCGCCGATGACGATCGCGTCGTAGGTCTGGGCCACGTCAGGCTCGCTTCCGCGCGGGATTGAAGAAGGGGAGCGCCCGGACCGTGGCCTCGGCGCGCCGGCGGCGGTGCTCGACGGTCACTTCCATCTGGACCTGCGTCCCCGGTGCCGCGTAGGGGGCTTCGAGGTGCGCGAGCGCGATGTACCGCTTGAGCAGCGGACTCCAGCAGCCGCTCGTGGCGTAGCCCACCTGCCACCCCGCCCTATAGATCGGCACGCTCGCCCGCCACGCCTGCGCGGGCAGGCGCGGAGGCAGGCCCACCTCAGCATAGAGGGCCTCGAGCGACTCCCAGTCCACTTCGAGGCCCACGAAGCGCCAGGCGGCCCCGCGCGCGTGCTCGGCCGCGAGGGCCTCCTGGCCGTTGCAGTGCGCTGCCTTGTCGAGCGCGACGGTCCAATCGAGCGACAGCTCGAACGGAGACGACTTCTGCGCTTCGATGAGGGCGTGATGCGCGGATACATAGTCCACTTCGATCAGGAGCAGCCCCGCTTCATTGCGGGCGATGTCGAGGGCCAGCATTCCCGCGGGGGTGAGCCCGTAGGGCGTGCCCGCTTCGACCAGGGTGTCCCACATCGAGACCGCGTGCGCGGCGTCGAACCAGATCTCGAACCCCAGGTCCCCCGTGTACCCGGTGCGCGAGATGGTGACGGGGGTGCCGCGAATCGCGGCTTCGGTCAGCCGGAAGTACTTCAAGGCCTTCAGGTCTCGCTCGGCGGCCTGCTCCAGGATGACCCGCGCGTTGGGGCCCTGGAGGGAGAGGGCCGCGGTGCGCTCGGACACGTCCGTCAGCGTCACGTCGAGCCCAGCGGCGTTGAGCGAGAGCCATCGCAGGTTCGGGTCCGCCGCGGTCATCCGGAACGTCGTGTCGTCGAGGCGGGACACCGTACCGTCGTCGATGACCTTCCCCGCCGGGTCGCACCAGGGGGTGTACAGCACCTGGCCCGTTTTGCACTTCGACACGTCGCGCGTGACGACGCGATCGAGCAGCGCCGCGGCGTCCCGTCCGGTCACCAGGTACTTGTAGAGCGGGGAGACGTCGAACAGCGCGGCGGCGCTCCGAACGGCGTGATACTCCCGCTCGTGCGACAGCTCGTAGGAGCTCGCGACGACGTACCCGGCCCAGCGCCGCCACGCCTGGCCTTCCATCAAGGCGGCGGTCCGGGAATGGAACGGGGTCTCCTTCAGCAACATCATCCGGCCCCCTCCGCTGTTTCAGCGGGAGCAAAGAACACGAGCACCTGCAGCTCCTCGGTCACCGAGTGAAAGCGATGTGGCGTAGTGGCCGGGACGAAGGCGATCGCCCCGGTCGTGACGGGATAATCGTCGGCCCCGATGCGGAGCGTCCCGCGACCGTGCAGCACCAGGTAGACCTCGTCCTGCGCGTGCGGCCGTTGCAGGTCCTCGGCGCCCGCCGGGAGCACGTACACCCCAGCCGACAGCCCCGGGATCCGCAGGAATTCGTGATAGGCCGTCCCGACCAGATTCCGCGCGGCGAGGACTTCGTCCAGGTTGGTGACGTGGCCGGCGTTCATGAGGCCTCCCGAAACCCGAGCTGAGCCGAAACGCGGTTCGCCGCCGACCGCACGCGCGCGCCCAGGTCGGGGAGCCGGGCCGCGGCGAACCGCAGCGCCGGTCCGCCCACGCAGAGCGCCGCGATCGGATGACCATGCTGATCGCGAATCGCCGCGCCGACCGCGACGTACCCGCGCTCCAGCTCCTCCGCCGCGACGGCGTAGCCCTGGCGGCGGACCCGCGCGAGCTCGCGGGCGAGCACCACGGGCGAGGTGATGGTCCGGTCGGTGTGCCGGGTGAGCCGCCCGCGCAGCATCGCGCGCCGCTCGGCATCGCCCAGGCAGGCGAGCAGCGCTCGGCCCGTGGAAGTCGCGTGCGCCGGCCAGCGGGTTCCGATCTCAGGGCTGGCGCCGACCAGCGCGCCGCCCTGCACTTCGTCCAGGATCAGCATGTCGCCCTCGACCGGCACATCGAGGGTGGCGGTCTCCCCGGTGGCGGCGCTCAACCCTTCGAGGCTGGGGCGGGCGAGGGCGCGCAGATCGCTCGCCCGGGCGGCCCGCGCGCCCAGGGCGATCGCCTCGGGTCCGAGCCGATAGAGGTCTCCGGCCGGATCCCGGGTCACCATCCCTTCGCGCTCGAGGGCGGCGAGCAGCCGGTGGGCGGTCGCCTTGTGCAGCCGCGCCGTCTTGGCGAGGTCGGTGAGGCGCCAGGCCGGCCGCGCGTCCGAGAACGCCTTGAGCAGCCCGACGGCGCGGGCGACGGCTTGGGTACCCGGACGGGTGCGGGGGGCAATCACAATGTGATATTCTGTCTCAACATGTGAGACAAAAAAGCACGCCCCCGCGGGGCTGTCAAGCGGTGCGAGGTCAGTGCTTTGGATTAGGGCGGTGGTTGGCGATGTACGCGGCCATCTGCCGAATCATCGCGGCATTGGAGATCGGCTGCCACCCATGCGGCTTCATCGGGCGACCGAATTCGAAGTGCGCGTCGGCGGGCGGCGACGCGCGATTGAGGAACTCCTCCAGGCGGTAAACCGCGTAGTTCAAGTAAAACGTATCCATGTCGCCCACCCACACGGTGATCTTGCCCCGCAGCTTCGGACCGAGCGTCGCCCAGTTCCGCTCCAGGTAGTCGCGCAGGTCGTAGTCATGCGCCTTGAAGTAGTCGCTTACTTCGTGATCGACCTTCCCGGTGCGCAGGTCCCACAGCTCCGCCGTATAGCCGTCCTTCCCCACCGGACCAAAGGTCGCCTCCCAGATGGCGAACTGCTCCCCCGAGCGGCCGTGGCTGCCGAGCACCGCCTCGAACTGGCTCTCCTGGCGAACGGTGATCCGGGGCTGTCCGGTCACCTCCTGCTCCGCCGGCACATCGTAGCTGAACCATTCGGAGACCGGCCAGACGAAGGCGTTGCTATCCGAGTAAATGTTGACCAGCTCGTAGCTCCGGAAATCCACGGGATCGGGATACAGCACCCAGGTCCCGCCGAAGAAGTCGGGGTGGTAGACCTGCAGCGCCATTGCCTCCCACCCGCCCGTCGAGCCGCCGGTGAGCAAGCGGGCCCACGGTGCGCGGATCATCCGGAAGTGCGACTCGAGATAGGGAATCAGCTCGGTGAGAATGGCGTCGCCGTAGGGGCCGTTGTTGACCGAATTGACGGCATACGAATCGTCGAAGTAGGGCGTGGGATGCTGGAACGTCACCGCGATCATCCGTGGGAACTTGTCGCTGCGCCAGGACTGAAAGAACTCGAACCCCGGCTCCCGAGCGCTGCGCGCCAGCCGCTCGGTCCGTTGGGCCGGCGTCTCGGTCATGCTGTCGGTGGAGAACCCGAACGGCGGTTGCAGGCTGAAGTGCCCCTGCTCGTACACCGTCGGGTACTGCTGCGTCGTGTCGCGATCGTAGTCCCGCGGCAAGAGGACGGTGGCCCCGAGGTAGATCGGCCGGCCCCAGAACTTGGTGAGCATCGGACTCTGGATCTTCACCCGCTTGACCCATTTGGTGTCTGGGGGCGGGGTGATCGGCGCAATCGCCCGGGCAAGCGCGATCCGGATCGTGTCGGCCGCGGCGGGATCGATGTGCACTTTGCGGGCGTCACTCACCAGGTTGCCGGGGGAGGTGAGGAAGTCCTGCCCCTCCCACTGGTCGTCATGCATCCACAGGGTGTGTCCGTCGGCTCGCTTGAACTCGCTGTACACGCTGAGGAGCGCCTGCACGAAGTAGTCGCCGGGGGGCAGCTGCGCCAGGCTCTCGATCGGGTATCCGAGCGTGGTCCCGTCGATCGTGGCGGGCGAGTCGGCCGTCAGGTTCGTGACGTCCACGCCGAAGAACGGCGGCACGTTGCTCTCGCCGTGCATCTGGAGCCGCGGCTCCACCTCGTTGCGCCGTGTGATGAACACGTACACCCGCCCTGTCGCCGGTTCGGCACGGAGTGACGCCGGAATCGTGACTTCGAAGCGAACGGCCGCCCGCTGTGCTGCGAGAGTCGGCGGAACCAGGGACGCGGCGAGCAGAACCGTTACGAGGGGCAGACGCATGGAAGCGACCTGTTGGAGGGAGACAAGGAGAAACTTGCGCGTGCCGTCGGTTGTCCGCTACCGGCCGGGGACTGTCGCGACCGGTGTAAGGGGAACACATTGATCGGCATGCGCCGTCGCTGGCTGCTGCTCGCCGCCACCCTCGCTTGCCAGGCCAAACCCCACTCCGCCCCAGACCAGGTGGCTCAAGCGGCGGCGCGCCGCATGCCTTCTGATTCCATGATCACGCTCTCGCCCTCCGACACGGGCGACCGATGCGGCTTCATTCCGACCCAGGCCAATCCCGACCCGCTCGCGCTGGTTCGAGAGCTGATGGCTCGGGATGGGCACGGGGACTTCCTCGAGACACAGGCCTGGCTGGACAGCGCCTATCTGTGCCCGCTCCACCTGCCGGGATCCGATGCCTATCAGCTCACCACGGCCAGCGCCGTGAGGCCGCTCATCATTGAAGGAGCCTTTGCGCGGGTCCCGGTGCAGTACGTGGTGATCGGCGCTTCTTCATATGAAGTGCCGGATAGTGTGACGCGGGCGCACGGGGTGATGGAAGGGTTCCGGCCGCTGCTGGCGGAAGTGGAAACGGACACGGTGCTGCTGGTCCGCACCATATACGGGTGGCGCATTGTGCAGCCCAGTCCGCCGGAGCGGTTGGATGCCCGCACGGCGCTCGGGACGCGGAATTACTGGGCTGGGGCTCGTGCGGCGATCGAACAGGCGATTGCGCGGGCGCCGGCGTTACGACCCTGACTGATCGATCTCAGCCGGCGGCAGCGGGCTCCCGCGCCTCCGCCGCCGCTTCCTTCCCGAACTTCCGCTCGATCTCCCGCGTCACGTGCATGGAGCAGAACTTGGGCCCGCACATGGCACAGAACTCGGCGCTCTTGAAGTAGTCGGCGGGGAGCGCTTCATCATGTAGCTCGCGGGCGCGCTCAGGGTCGAGGCTCAACCGGAACTGCTCGTTCCAATCGAAGGCGAACCGCGCCCGGGACAGGGCATCGTCCCGCTCACGCGCGCCGGCCCGGCCGCGGGCGATGTCGGCCGCATGGGCCGCGATCTTGTAAGCGATCACGCCTTCGCGGACCTCCTCGGCGTTGGGAAGACCGAGGTGCTCCTTGCGCGTGACGTAGCAGAGCATATCCGCCCCGTACCAGCCGATCATTGCGGCCCCGATCGCCGAGGTGATGTGGTCGTAACCCGGGGCGACGTCGGTCACGAGAGGGCCGAGGGTGTAGAACGGCGCCTCGTGACAGATTGCCTTCTCCTTCCTGACGTTGACCTCGATCAGGTGCATCGGGATGTGGCCCGGTCCCTCGATCATGACCTGCACGTCCTGCGCCCAGGCTTTCTCGGTCAACTCACCCAATACAGTGAGCTCGGCGAACTGCGCCTGGTCGTTGGCGTCGGCGAGTGACCCCGGCCGCAGGCCGTCGCCCAGGGACAGGGTGACGTCGTAGCGACGCGCGATCTCCAGCACGCGGTCGAAGTGCGTGTAAAACGGGTTCTGGGCGTTGTGCGCGGCCATCCAGTAGGCGTGCAGCGAGCCTCCGCGCGACACGATCCCCGTCACCCGACCCAGCGCCAGGCCCACGTGCTCGCGCAGCACCCCGGCGTGAATCGTCATGTAGTCCACGCCCTGCTGCGCCTGGTGCTCCACCATGTCGAGCAGGTCGTCGGCCGTCAGGTCCTCGACCTTTCCCACGCCCTGGATCGCCTGGTAGATCGGCACCGTGCCGATCGGCACCGGGGACGCGTCGAGGATCGCCTGCCGGATCGCGTCGATGTCTCCGCCGGTCGAGAGATCCATGACGGTATCCGCGCCGTAGTGCACCGCGTGGTGCAGCTTGTCGAGCTCCCCCTGGATGTCCGAGGTGACGGCGGAGTTTCCGATGTTGGCGTTGATCTTCACCCGGGCCACTTTCCCGATCGCCATCGGGTCGAGGCGCTTGGCGAGGTGGTGCACGTTGGCGGGTATGATCAGCCGCCCGCGGGCGACTTCGTCGCGCACCAGCTCGGGGGCCAGCGCTTCGCGCTCGGCGACCCGGCGCATGGCGGGCGTGATGGTGCCCTGGCGGGCGTGATGCAGCTGGGTGACGCAGGACATGGTCGGCTCCCTTCGCCGGAATTACCCGGATCAGGTTCAAAGGGTCTGATCTCAGCCCACCGGAACTCGGGCGGGCACCCCTGTCTCGAACAATCTATGCGGTAAGCGGGAGGGTGACTACGCGGCGCCGCGTTGGCTGTTACTGGCTGGGAGGCCCGATCTCGATATCGGGGCCCTCGCGCGGCCGCGCCGGACCCCACCGCTCGGACTTCTCGTGGTGCTTCTCCCACTCGGTGCGAAACGCGAACGGGTCGAGGCCCGCGGCCCGGTCCAGCGCGAGAATCCCATCGAGATGGTCGATCTCGTGCTGGATCAGCTCCGCCATCGGACCTTCGAGCTGCAGCGTGTGCGGCTTTCCCTTCAGGTCCTGATAGCCGACCGTGATCTGGTAGGCGCGATTCACCCGGACCAGGAGGTTCGGGAAGCAGAAGCAATCGTCCCACACCTGAAAGTCGTCCGACCCCACGTCGGTGATTTCAGGGTTCACCATGGTCATGCGCTGCTTCGTCCCCGGGACGTCGACGACCACGACCCGCACCGGGGCGCCGATCTGCGGCGCTGCCAGGGCGCGGCCCATCTTGTACTTCTCCCGCGCGGCCCGCAGGGTATCACGGAGGTCGTCCGCGACGAGGCGCACGGCGGCGGACCCGGTTTGAGCGACGCGTTGGCAACGCGTCCGCAGCACGGGATCACCCAGTTGACGGATACGGCGAACAGCCATAGGGGGGCCTAATGTGGCGAATCCGCGGGACCGGCACAACACTGGGGCTTCTACGGGTTTGCCTGCCTCGCGGAAAGGTGCTATATGGGGCCTCCCCAGTGAGTTACGCGGTGACGACCGAATGAGTGTTGCCGGGGTCATTCTCTCCGGCGGAAGTTCGAGCCGGATGGGCACGCCCAAAGCGCTGCTCGACTATCGTGGTGCGCCGTTCATCGTGCGGATCCTCGAGGCCTTCGAAGCACTGGACCTAAAGACGAGGGTTGTCGTCGTCGGGGGGGGAGCCCAGGCCGCCCCGATTCGCGCCGCGCTCACCGGTCACGACTGCATCATCGTGGAGAACCCCGATCCCGCCAGCGGCCAGATCGGCTCCCTGCGCCGGGCCCTGGAGGCGCTTGCCCCGATCCGTCCCGCGGCGGCATTGGTCTGGCCGGTCGACCTGCCGCACGTCCACCTCTCGACGGTGGAGCAGCTGCTCGAGAACTACCGCCGCGAACGCGCGGCCGTGACCGTCCCGACATTCGCCGGGCGGCGTGGCCACCCGGTCATCTGGGACGCGCGCCTCTTTGCCGAGCTGCAGACGAACACGGCGGCGGACCAAGAGGGCGCGCGAGCCGTGCTGCGCGCTCACGAGGCGGAGCTGCACGCGGTGTCTGTGGACGATCCGGCGATCGTGGACGCGATCGATACGCCGGAGGATTACGAGCGGCTGATCCGGGTGATCAATCGGGATGCGTATTGACAGTTAGGCGACATCAAGCTGACAGCTGAGATCTGAGAGCTGACAGCTCCAACCGCTGAATGCTGACGGCTAATCCCGGGCCTCCGCGTCGGAAATCTACCATCTGGTAGAAAATTTAATATCTGTTAAATTATAACCCAGGCCGATTACCTCGGGAGCGGGAATGCCTGGGACCACCGCCAAGCCACGACCGACCGCCCACGTTCGCGCCAAGCGCGAGCGTCGCCGCACCGAAATCCTGCATGCGGCCCTCAATGCCTTCCGCACCAAGGGCTACCACGCCACGACGCTGGACGACATCGCCGAGTTGCTGGGCGTGCGCAAAACCGCCCTGTATCACTATTTCCCCGACAAGGAAGCGATCCTCTACGCCTGCCACCAGGAAGGGCTGGAGGAGGTCGCGGGGATCATCGCCGCCGCGCGCCAACGCCCCACTCACGCGGAGCAGCTGGCCTACGCGATCCGCGAGCACGTGCGGGTGATGACCGATACCCTGGAAGGCTCCTCCCTTGCCTTCGAAACCTCCGCGCTCTCCCCGCGGCACCAGAGCGAAGTCATCGCGGCGCGCGATCGCTACGAGCAGGCGCTGCGCGACATCGTGCGCGCCGGGATCGCCGCCGGCGAGTTCCGTCCCGTCGACCCCAAGATCGCCGTGTTCGCCATCCTCGGGGCGATCAACTGGATCGCCCGCTGGTACACGCCGCAGGGCTCCGTGCGGCCACCCGAGCTGGGAGCCCAATTCGCCGACACTCTCGTTCGAGGACTGCTGGTATGACGACGACCACTGCCCCCCCCACTGCCCCGGCGCGCGAGCCGCGGCACTTCGCCTCGCGCCCGCCGGCGAGCTTCGCCTTCCGCGAAATCCTCTACGCCAAAGCGGACGGCGTGGCCCGCATCACGATCAACCGTCCTCACAACTACAACGCCTACTCGACCGCCGCCCTGGAAGAGCTCGCCGCTGCGTTCCGCGACGCGAGCTTCGACGACGCGGTCGGCGTGATCGTGCTGACCGGAGCCGGGGACCGCGCCTTCTGCACCGGCGGGGATGTAAAGGAGTACGCCGACGCCTACGTCGGCACGCCGCGTGACTACTGGAAGTACATGGCCCTGTTCCGCGCCTACATCGAAAGCATCCTGAATACCGGCAAGCCGGTGGTCGCCCGGATCAACGGCATCGCCGTCGGAGGGGGGAACGAGAGCCAGCTCGCGTGCGACCTCTCCGCGATCGCGCAGCACGCATATCTGAAGCAGGTCGGCACGCACGTCGGATCGGTGGCCTGCGGCGGGGCCACGCAATGGCTGCCGATCGCGGTAGGTGATCGCCGGGCGCGGGAGATGCTCTTCCTGAACGAGCCGGTACCGGCTGAGCGCGCCCTCCACTGGGGACTCGTGAACTGGGTTGTCCCTTCGGTCCGTAAGGGGGACACCTGGGTCGAGCAGGCCACCCCGGCCGAGATCACCAAGGCCCAACGCGGCCAGGACGGGTATTCCATCGACCTGTCGCGGCTGGACGAGTTCGTGGACGATCTCGCCCGCCGTCTGCTCGCTTCCTTCCCCGAGTGCGCGCGCTACACCAAGCAGCAGACGAACTTCTGGAAGGACCTCGCCTGGCATCAGACGGTGCGCCACGCCCAGGACTGGTTGGCGCTGCATTACGCCTCCTGGGAGCCGGTCGAAGGAATGCGCGCGTTCACCGAGAAGCGTCCCGCCCGCTACGCCATGCTGCGCGAAACGGCCGCGAGCGGCGGCTCGTCCGAATCGCCCTGGGGCGCTCCCGTGCGTGACTGTCCGTCGTGCGGCGCGAAGAACCTCCCCGCCATGCACCACCACTGCGGCGTGTGCGGCGCACGGCTCTCGTAACCGGCGGAGGCCGGGGAATCGGGCGCGCCATCGTGACCGCGCTCGCGGCGGACGCTTGGGTCGCCGCGTTGGACCGGGCATTTCCCGACGGGCCGGGCGCCGCCGCCAGTACCCTCATCGCCGACGTCTGCGACGGCCCCGCGCTCGAGCGGGGGGTGGGGAAGATCGTGGCGGAGCGGGGCGGTCTCGACTGGGTAGTCTGCGCCGCCGGGATCGTGCGCGATCGCGTCCACTGGAAGATGAGCGACGCCGAATGGGACGAAGTCCTCGCCGTGAACCTGACCGGGGCCTTCAAGGTGGCCCGGGTCGCAGCGCCGTATCTGCGGGAGTCACCGGCGGGTCGGCTCGTCTTCATCTCTTCTATCAACGGCCTGCGCGGCAGCTTCGGGCAGGCGAACTACGCGGCCGCCAAGGCGGGTCTCGTCGGGCTCGCCCGCTCGCTCGCCCAGGAGCTCGCGCGCGACGGAGTGACCGTCAACGTCATCGCACCGGGATTCATCGACACGGCGATGACGCGGGCCCTCCCCGCCGACGCGCGCGCGCGCGCTGTGGCGCGTACCCCGCTCGGTCGTTTCGGCACGACGGAGGAGGTCGCGGGGTTGGCGCGTTACCTCTGCGCCGATGCGGCGGGTTTCATTACCGGCACCGTGGTGCCGATCGACGGCGGGCAGCTGCTGGGCGCCGGGCGAAGCGGGGAAGGCAGGAGCGCATGAGCGTGATGACGACCATCGACGACGGGGTGGCCCGGGTCGTTCTGGACAGCCCGCCGCTGAACATCCTGACCCGCGATCTGCTCGCCCGCCTGCGCAATGAGCTGCGTCGGCTCGCCGAGGAGCCGACCCTCCGGGTACTGCTCCTGACCGCTACGGGGAAGCACTTCTCCGCCGGCGCGGACGTGGGGGAGCATCTCCCACCGCACCACTTGAGCCTCATCCCCGAGTTCCTCGACACGGTTCTCGCGATCGACGCCTTTCCGCTTCCGGTGGTCGCCGCGGTCCGTGGCAAGTGCCTGGGTGGAGGGTTCGAGCTGGTGCAGCCGGTGGACCTGATCGTCGCCGGTGAGAGCGCGTCTTTCGGCCAGCCGGAGATCCTGCTGGGGGTGTTCCCGCCGGCCGCCTGCGTGCTGCTGGCCGAGCGCTTGCCACCGGGGCTCGCGGCACGGGTGGTCTATTGCGGCGACCCGCTGACCGTCACCGAGGCGGAACGCCATGGGCTGGTGCTCACAGTGGTCTCTGACGAGCGCGTGGACGAAGCGGGACTGGAGCTGGCGCGGCGCATCGCCCGGCACAGCGGCGCGGCCTTGCGGGTGGCCAAGCGGGCCCTGCGCGGCGCCCGCGGAGAGGGAGGAGCGGAGGCCCGCCACGCGGCGCTGCGCCAGGCCGGCCATCGCTATCTCCACGAGCTGATGGCGACGCACGATGCCGTCGAGGGCCTGCGGGCGTTCACCGAAAAGCGAGTGCCCGTCTGGAGGCACGCATGATCCCCGTCTTCCCCGAGTGGCACGACCAGCCGCTCGACGAGATCCTGTATCGCTCGCGCGAGCTGATCGAGGACACGGACTTCCCCACCGTGCGCCGCTGGCGCGACCAGGGCGGCAAGGTGGTGGGGCACTTCCAGGTCTACTTCCCCGAGGAAATCGCCCACGCCGGCGGCCTGCTCCCGTTCAAGGTGCGCGGGGCCCCGGTCGAGCCCACCCAGGCCGACTCGCGTTTTGGGTCTTACCTCTGCTCGATCATCAAGACATCGCTCGAGCTGGCGCTGTCCCAGCGCGTGCAGATGGAGCTGTTCGTCACTCATCCGATCTGCGACGCCGCGCGCAACCTGGCCGGCGTGTGGGGGCGAAACGTTTCCTACCCGTGCCGCATCCTGTATCTCCCGCAGAATCCCAATTCCGCGTTCGCGGCCGCCTACCTGCGCGACGAATACGACCGCGTCCGGCACCTGTGCGAGGAGATCGGCGGCCGGCCCATCACCGACGACGACCTGCGACGCTCCCTGGCCGTGTTCAACGACAACCGGGCGCTGTTGCGGCGGATCTATGCGCTGCGGCGCGAGCAACCGTGGCAGCTCCCCGCGGACGACGCCTACGTATTGGTCGCGCTCGGTGGCGTGCTCCCCCGGGAGGAACACAACGACCTGCTGCGGACCGCGCTGCCGCTCTTGGAGCGGCGCGCCGTGCCCCGCCAGGACAAGGTCCGCGTGGTGCTGGAAGGGGGTTTCTGCGAGCAGCCGCCCCTCGACCTGCTGCGGGCGATCGCGCGGTCGTGCTACGTGGTCGACGACGACCTGCTGATCGGCCTGCGCTGGCTGACGACGGACGTTCCGATCGATCGGGACCCGCTCGGCGCGCTCGCGACTTCCTACCTCGAGCGCTCGGCGCACAGCCCGGTGCAACACGACCTCCGCAAACCCAAAGACCGGATGCTGCTCGAGCGGTTGGAGGAGGCCAAGGCCCAGGCCGCGATCCTGATGGCGGCCAAGATGTGCGAGCCGGGGCTGGAGGAGCTGGTGGTGCACACCCGCGCGCTCGACCAGCGCGGCGTGCGGTACTTCGTCTCGGAATTCGAAGAAAACATGACGAGCTTCGACACGCTGGAAATCCAGCTCGAGACGTTCGTCGAGAACCTGCTGTTCGATTGAGGCAGCTATGACCCAGGCGATCCAGGATGCAAGCCTAGTGGGGCGGGGAAACGAGGCTGGTGCCCGCCTGTTCCGGGAATGGTTCCAGGGGCTCACCCAGGCGGCGGAGGAGCAGCGCGGCGCCGCCTACGTCTTCGTCATGGGCAGCCTGTGCGAGCTGCTCCGCGTCTTCGACTTCCCGATCGTCTTTCCCGAGATCAACTCGCTACAGGCCGCGGTGCGCCGCGTCGCGCACGAGTACCTGAACGAGGCCGAGAACTACGGCTACTCTCCGGACATCTGCGGCTACGTCAAAGCCGACGTGGCGACCCAGCTGCGCGGCGGGCAGCACCCGATGGGGAAGATTCCCAAGCCCGCGCTCGCCGTCTGCACCAACGCGTGCAACACCTACATCAAATGGGGCGAGATCTGGGAGCGGATGTATGGGATGCCGATGTTCACCCTCGACATTCCCGGATCGCGCGGGGCGGGGCTCGCCTCGCCCCGCGGCGGCGACGACTTCGAGCGGGATCGTCGCTATGTCGAAGGCCAGCTCACCGAGCTGATCACGTTGTGCGAGCGCGTATCGGGTAAGCGCTTCGACGTCGACCGCCTGCGCGAGCACATGGGCTGGGCCAACGCGATGAATCAGGGGTGGGCCCGCGTGCTGGAGCTGAACCGCAGCCGGCCCGCGGTCTTCAACGCGTTGTCGGACGGCACGATCTACCTGGGTGTCGCCAACGGGTTCCGGGGCGCCCCGGAAGGCGCGGCGTTCTTCACCGACCTCGTGGAGGAGATGAGCCACAAGGCCTTCCGGGGGATCGGGACCGCGACGACCGAGAAGTGGCGGCTCCTGTTTGTGGGCGTCCCGTGTTATCCGATCTTCCGTCGCTTTTCCGAGCTGTTCAGCGACTGGGGCGGCGTGTTCGTCAACTCCACGTACCTGTGGTTCGCCTCGGGTGGCGCGAACCTCGGATTCACCTATGACCTCACCCGCCCGCTCGAGAGCCTCGCCGAAGGAGTCCTGCTCGGCGTGCGCGACGCGATGGACAGCATGTTCTTTCAGACCAATGCGCTGGCCGGCATGATCGACGACTTCTCCGCCGACGGCGTGGTCTACCACCCGATCAAGAGCTGCCGCACCGTCTCCACCGGGCTCGCGGACTCGCGCCGCGCGCTCATGGCGGTGCGGGACGTCCCGAGCCTGTTCGTCGAGTCCGACATGATGGACAAGCGGGTGGTCTCGGAAGCCCAGATGAAGAATCGGATCGACGCCTTCTTCGAAGGCCTCGCCGCCCGGCGCCATCAAGCCGGGGCGACGGCTTAGGGAGGAACAGGCATGGCGTACGCAGCGGGCGTGGACGTCGGCTCCACACAGACCAAGGCCGTCGTGATCGACGAAGGGCGGGCGATCATCGGCCGCGCGCTCACCGACACCGGCGCCAACGTGATGCGGGCCGCCGAAACGGCGTTCCAGCAGGCACTCGCCGACGGCGGGATCCCCGAGGAAGAGGTCGAGTTCGTGGTGGGGACGGGCTACGGGCGTTACAAGGTCACCTTCGGCAACACCCAGGTCACCGAGATCAGCTGTCACGCCCGTGGCGCCGTCCTGATGTTCCCGCAGACCCGCACCGTCCTCGACATGGGCGGCCAGGACACCAAAGCGATCCGGGTCCATCCGTCGGGCGAGATCGTGGACTTCTGCATGAACGACAAGTGCGCCGCCGGCACCGGGCGGTTCCTCGGCGCCGCGGCCGTGGCCCTCGACCTGCCGCTCACCGAGCTCGGCCCCACCGCCCTGCGCGGTGAGCGCGCGGTGAAGATCAGTACCACGTGCACCGTCTTCGCGGAATCGGAGGTGCTCTCCTGGCTCGGCAAGGGCAAGAAGATCGAGGACATCCTGCTCGGCGTGCACGAGTCGATCGCCGCGCGGTCGATCGGCTTGTTGCGCCGAGTGGGAATTGAGAACGAGGTCACGTTCACGGGAGGCGTGACGAAGAACCAGGCGATGGTCGAGACCCTGAACAAGCGCCTCGGCCTGACGGTGAACGTCGGCGCCGAATCGCACTACATGGGGGCGCTCGGCGCCGCGCTGTTTGCGCTCGATCGCATCCAGGCGGGGCGCGCGCCGGCCGCCCGCCCGGCGGCGACGGGAGGGACAGCATGACGCGGACCGCAGGGATCGACGTCGGCTCGACCTACACGAAGGCGGTGGTGGTCGGGTCGGACGGCGCGATTCTGGGCCGGGCGATGGAGCCCACAGGGTTCAAGCTGGCGCAGGCCGCCGAGCGGGCGCTCCAGAACGCCCTCGGACAGGCAGGTCTTGCCCGAGGGGACCTCGCCTATCTCGTCACCACGGGATTCGGCCGCCACCAGGTGGGGATGGGGGACGTGGCGGTCACCGACCTGACCGCCGCGGCGCGCGGCGTCACCCGCTTCTTCCCCGGGACGCGCACCATTCTGGATGTCGGCGGTCAGACGATGAAGGCGAGCCGCCTGGGCGCCGACGCCAAGGTCCAGAGCTTCCGGTTGAACGACAAGTGCGCGGCGGGCACCGGCGCGTTCCTGGAAAAGACCGCCCGGTACATGGGCTACTCCACCGAGGAGATCGGGCCGCTGGTCGCGACCTCCAAGACGAGCGTGGCCATTTCCGGCGTCTGCGCGGTGTTCGCCGAGTCCGAGGTGATCAACCAGCTGTCGGAGGGAGCGGCACCGGCCGACATCATGCACGGCGCCATCGTATCGCTCGTGGACCGTTCCGTTCAGCTCTTGAAGCGCGTGCGCATGGAGCCGGAGTTCACCCTGATCGGCGGGATCCTGCGGTTCGAGCGCATGATCGACGTCGTCAAGAACGCCCTCGGCGCGGCGGTGAACGTTCCCTCCGGGGACCTGGTCCAGTACACCTCCGCCTTTGGAGCCGCCCTGCTGGGGCAACGCCGCCTCGAGCGGCTGGCGCAGACGGATGCCGGTGCCCTCGCCTGAGGAGGGCTGGGAGCGGCGCTTCATCGCCGATGCGGCCCGCGCCCAGGAAGCGGTCGACCTCTACACCCGGGCCGGCTTTGAAGTGCGGGCCGAGCCCGCCATCCCCGACGATCTCCGGGAGGAGTGCGAATCGTGCTGGCTCGTGAAAGCGGGACTGTTCCGAGTGATTTACACGCGGCGACCGACTCCCGGCGGAGCGGATTCATGAAGGCGGCGGTGTACCAGGGCGGCGGCAAGCCGCTCGTCGTCACCGACGTCCCGCAACCCGTCCCGCAGGCGGGTGAGGTGCTGATGCGCGTCGCCGCCTGCGGGCTCTGCCACACCGACCTGCACTACCTGGATCACGGCGTGCCCACCTTCAAGACACCACCCATCGTGCTGGGGCACGAGGCGTCCGGCACGGTCGCGGCGCTCGGTCCGGGCGTCGCCCGCTGGCAGGTGGGGGACCGCGTGCTGGCGCCGTCCGTCTGGGCCTGTGGCCAGTGCCGCTATTGTCGGGCTGGGAGGGAAAACCTCTGCACCGACCTGGTGATGCCCGGCAATCATGTCGACGGGGGCTACGCGGAATACCTGGCGGTTCCCGCCAAGGAGCTGGTGGCGGTCCCGGCGGGGATCCCGCTCGAGCGCGCCTGCGTGATCGCGGATGCCGTTTCGACGCCCTACCACGCCGTCAAGCGCCGCGGCCAGGTCCGTCCCGGAGACACGGTGGCGGTGGTGGGATGCGGCGGTGTCGGATTGAACGTCGTGCAATGCGCGGCGGTGGCGGGCGCGACCGTGATCGCCGTGGATCTGAACGACGCGAGGCTGGCGCTCGCCAAGGAGCTCGGCGCCCGGCACACCCTCAATCCCGCGGCCGGCGAGCGAGCGGACAAAGCCGTCCGCAAGCTCACCGACGGCGGCGTGGATGTGGCGTTCGAGGTGGTGGGCACCCCCAAGACGGTCGATCTGGCGTTCAGCCTGATCCGCAAAGGGGGGCGGCTCGTGGTGATCGGGTTCTCGCACGACCCTGCCCCGATCAACGTCGGCAAGCTGATGTTCTACGAGCTGGAGCTGGTCGGGAGCCTCGGCTGCGGCGCCGGTGAGTACCCCGAGATTGTCGCCCTCGTCGAAGCCGGGAAGATCCGGCTCGACCCGGTGGTGAGCGGCAGCGTGCCACTGGAACGGATCAACGAAGGCCTCGACCATTTGCGGCGAGGGGAGGGCGTGCGCTGGGTCGTGACGCCGTGAGCGACCCGCTACGGCGCTTCGAGGCGGAGCACGAGGAAGCCCTCGCCGCCCTGGCCCGCCTGCAGCACGCCGCCATGGCCGTGGGCGCCGGGACGCCGCCGGCAGCGCATTTGAGGACGATGGGCGAGGTCCTGGGATTCTTGAGAGGGGCGGTGCGGGATCACAATGAGGCCGAGGAACGCGCATTGTTTCCGTTCATCAGCCACGACGCGCCGGTCGCTCCCTTTCTCGATGAGCACCAGGCGCTCTGGGGGCTGGAACGGGAGCTTGAGACGGCGCTCGAGCGGGGCGACGCCGACCGGGGTGCCGCGCTGAGCCTGGAGATCGTCGATCTCCTGCGCGCCCACATCCAGCGTGAGAATGAAGTCCTGTTTCCCCTGGCCCGGGCGCTGCTGGGCCCGGCGGGCCTCCTCGCCGTGGCGCGCCGCCTCGAGGGCTAGGCCTCGGGCCGCGCCGGCGGCTCGTACCACTTCTCCTTCGGCACCACCACGGGATGCGTGGGCTGCCCCAGGAAGTGGGGTGAGAGGATCTGCACGCCGTGCTCGTTGAAGCTGTCCTGGATGTTCGCGTGCAGGCGGGAAATGATGGCAAGCCGGTCCGCCGCGTCGACGACCACCGTAAGCCGGTACTCCACGTAAAAATCGCTCAACGCCGATTGCCGCACGTATGGCTCCGGCGAGGGACGGACTCCTGGAGTACGCTTGGCGGCTTCGAGCAGCATGGCGTGGACCTGCCGCCAGGGCGCGTCGTAGCCGATCGTCACCCCCGTCCGCACGAGCACCCCACCCTCGGCGACCCGCGAGTAATTCGCGGTTCCCTGCGACACGACGACCGCGTTGGGGATGGTGACCTCCTCATCCCACGGGGTGCGTATCCTCGTGGACAGCCAACCCAACCCCTGCACCGTCCCTTCCGTGTCGCCGATGCGCACGAAGTCACCGGAACGGAAGGCGCGCGAGTACATCACCGCCAGGCCGCTCATCCACTGATTTACGATGCCGGTCGAGCCGAGCGACACGACGAGCCCGGCGAAAACGCTGATCCCTTTGAAGGCGTCGCTCCCGCTCCCGGGAAGATGCGGGTAGGCGAACACGAGGGCGATCAGCCAGAGCACGACGGTGAGGATGCGGCGGGTGGGGATCGCCGTTTCCGGGTGAATGGCCGGGAGCGAGATGATCCCCGCCGCGACGCCCTCGAAAATCCTCCGGATGAAACCCGACACCCAGCGGGTCAACCCGAATATGAGGACAACAAAGAACAGATCGGGAACCGACCGTGCGATGCCCAATCCGATAGAGACGGCCGTCCCGGTGAGGTACCCACCCAGCAACTCGCCCCAGGGGCGGGTCCAGGGGAATCGCGTGAGGACGTACGTGAGGTAGAGGTCAGCCAGGACGATCCCTATCCCCCACGCCAGAACTGTGGTCGCGACGTTGACGAACCGGGCGAGGGAAACCTGGAGCAGCGCCGAGGCCCGTCGGTCTTTCAGGTGGCCGGCGCCGGTCAGCGGCTGCAGTCGGTCGCGCAACCAGCGGCGCGAGCGGATGATCGCCCCCAGCAGGAGTACGAAGATGAGCGTGGCGCCGAGAGACCAGACCGCCGCCCGAATATTGATCCTCCAGCTGTGCGCCGCCCGATACTCCCGCACTGCCTGCTGCAGATCGCTCGTTACCCGGGTGACCGCTCCCCGCAAAGAGTCGCCTGCCGCGGTGTCCACGTCCGCCGCCAGCACGCCGAACACCGGCCGGCGGTTCAGCACGATGACGGCCCCTCCCTGGATCTCCGCCGTATCGATGGAGTCAAGCGTCGAGGCGTGCAGGGCTTCGATGATGCGATCCGCCGCCAGGGCCGCGCGATCGGCCGGAGTGTGGACGCTGAGTGAGGTGCGGAAGACCCATACGGCTCGATTGCCGAGCCGCAACACGGCGGTGTCCGCGGCTGCAGTGGGGGCGGCATGGAGTCCGAGGGCGAGCGCCAGAGTAAGAGCGAACACGGAACGTCTCCATCGTCAGTGAGGGGCTGATTTTGACCAGCAGACAATATATAAGTCATTTATCCATCTGGCCTTATAATTAGTCAAAATTGTCTTTGAATTAGTTGACAAAGGCTCCGCGTCAAGGGAAATTTCCCCTCATGAGCAACCCTCACCCCGTCCTCGCCGCCCACAAGGGTCTGCGAGGCGATGTGCTGCACGAATTGAAGCGTGCCCAGCCGCTCACCGCCCAGGAGCTGGCGACGCGGCTACGCGTGTCCGCGAATGCCGTGCGCCACCACCTGAAGGAGCTCGAGGCGACGGGGCTCGTCACCTACGGCCGCGAGCAGCGCGGGGTGGGCGCCCCGACCTATGCCTACCAGCTCTCGACCCAAGGCGAAGCGCTGTTTCCCAAGCGGTACGAGGAAGCCCTGACGGGGATCCTCGACCGGTTGTCCAACAAGCAGGGGCGCGAAGCGGCGGTCGGGATGCTGGAAGACCACTTTGCGGATCTCACGCGGCAGCTGCAGCAGGAGGTGGACGGCGCGGCGCCCGAGCGGCGGCTGGAGGTGGTGGCGCGGGCGATGAGCGATGCGGGCTACATGGCCGAGGTGGACGAGCAACAGGGAACGTTCCGGTTCGCGGAGCACAACTGCGCGATTCGCGCCGTGGCCGAGCGCTACCCCGAGGTGTGTGCGGCGGAGGCGAAGTTCCTGCAGGCCGTGCTGGCGGCGACGGTGGAGCGCAAAGCGCACATCGTGGAAGGCTGCAACGCCTGCGAGTACGCGATCACCTTCGGTGGGTCCGCCGTGCCCCCGCGGGGGGAGCCGGTATGACGTCGATCGAAGCCCGGGTACTGCAGCCGTACAAGTACGGCTTCGTGACCGACGTGGAGGCGGACACGGTCCCTCCCGGTCTCAACGAAGACATCATCCGCCTGATTTCGCAGAAGAAGCAGGAGCCGGCCTTCATGCTCGAATGGCGGCTCAAGGCGTTCCGCGCCTGGCAGAAGATGACGGAACCGCGCTGGGCGAATGTGAAGTACGGTCCCATCGATTACCAATCGATCGTCTACTACTCCGCCCCGAAGGCGAAGCCCAAGCTCGACAGCCTCGACCAGGTCGATCCCAAGGTGCTCGCGACCTTCGAGAAGCTGGGGATTCCCCTGGCGGAGCAGCAGCGGCTGGCCGGGGTGGCGGTGGACGCGGTATTCGACAGCGTCTCGGTCGCCACCACGTTCCGCGAGGAGCTGGCCAAGCATGGCATCATCTTTTGCCCCTTCTCGGAGGCGGTGCGCGAGCATCCGGACCTGGTGGAGCGGTACCTGGGCTCCGTGGTCCCCGCCAACGACAACTACTTCGCGGCGCTCAACTCCGCGGTCTTCTCCGACGGGTCGTTCGCCTACATCCCCAGGGGGGTGCGCTGCCCGCTCGAGCTGTCCACCTACTTCCGCATCAACACGGCGGGGTCGGGGCAGTTCGAGCGCACGCTGATCGTGGCCGAGGAAGGGAGTTCGGTCTCCTACCTCGAAGGCTGCTCCGCGCCGATGCGCGACGAGCACCAGCTCCACGCGGCGGTGGTCGAGCTCGTCGCGCTCGATCACGCGACCATCAAGTACTCGACGATCCAGAACTGGTACCCGGGGGACGCGGAAGGCCGCGGCGGCATCTACAACTTCGTCACCAAGCGCGGGCTGTGTGCCGGGGCGCACTCCAAGATTTCCTGGACCCAGGTCGAGACCGGATCGGCCATCACCTGGAAGTATCCGGGGTGCATCCTCAAGGGCGACCACTCGATCGGCGAGTTCTACTCGGTGGCGGTGACCAATCAGCGCCAGCAGGCCGACACCGGCACCAAGATGATTCACATCGGGAAGCACACCAAGAGCACCATCGTATCGAAGGGAATCTCCGCCGGCCACGGCCAGAACACCTATCGCGGCCTGGTGAAGATCATGAAGGGCGCGGAAGGGGCGCGGAACTACTCGCAGTGTGACTCGATGCTGATCGGCGATCGGTGCGGCGCGCACACCTTCCCCTACATCGACGTCCGCAACAGCTCGGCGATCATGGAGCACGAGGCGTCCACCTCCAAGATCGGGGAAGACCAGATCTTCTATTGCAAGCAGCGGGGTCTCTCCGCCGAAGACGCCGTCTCGATGATCGTCAACGGCTTTTGTAAGCAAGTCTTCAAGGAGCTGCCGATGGAGTTCGCCGTAGAGGCCCAGAACCTCCTCGGGATCTCCCTCGAGGGGAGTGTTGGATGACCGGCAAACGGGAAGCGCAGAACGTGATGCTCGAGATCCGCGGGCTCCATGCCTCGGTGGAGGGCAATGAGATCCTCAAGGGGGTCGATCTCACCGTGGCACGCGGCGAAGTCCATGCGATCATGGGGCCCAACGGGTCGGGCAAGAGCACGCTGGCCCAGGTCCTGGCGGGGCATCCCGCCTACCAGGTCACCGCCGGGTCGGTGCGGTACGAGGGGAAGGACCTGC